>Ga0335072_10000267_pt1 | contig 111217 bp, 97 predicted proteins | sample Lox_Sample_21_FD_206725 | JGI IMG/M metagenome (GOLD analysis project Ga0335072, IMG submission 206725) | Soil microbial communities from Loxahatchee National Wildlife Refuge, Florida, United States - Lox_Sample_2.1 | ecosystem: Environmental > Terrestrial > Soil > Wetlands | place: USA...
ACCTCGTGGTAGTAGAGAGGTTACTAACAGCGAACGCTAGCACCAATGTTATTTTTGAATATAGAGGTCAGGGGGCGCTGCAGGCGGCTGCAGAGAGTGGACACCTCGACGTTGTGGAGAGGCTACTAGCCGCAAGCGTCGGCGTCAATGCTGCTGCCGTTGTTGGGTGGGATGGCCGAACGGCGCTGCAGGCAGCTGCCAAAGAAGGTCATATCGACGTTGTGGAGAGGCTGTTTGCCGCAGGTGCTGACGTCAATGCTGCTGGCATGGGAGGCCAGACGGCACTGCAGGCGGCTGCATGGGAAGGCCATCTCAGCGTTGTGGAGAAACTGCTCGCCGCAAACGCTAACGTCAATGCTGCCGCTGCTAAAGGGTATGATGGTTGGACGGCGCTCCAAGCGGCCGCCGGGAGAGGCCACCTCGAGGTCGTGGAGAAGCTGATCGCTGCGGGCGCCGACGTCAATGCTGCAACGGCTTTTAACTTTGGTCTGACGGCCCTGCAGGCGGCCGCCGAGGGAGGCCATCTCGAAATTGTTGAGAGGCTGCTCGCCGCAAACGCCGATGTCAATGCTGCTACTGCTGCTGACAATCATGGTTAGACGGCGCTACAAGTGGCCGCCGGGGAGGGACAGCTCGCGATTGTGGAGAAGCTACTCGCCGCGAACGCCGACATCAATGCTGCTGCTACCGATCGTAGTAGTGGTCTGACGGCGCTACAAGCGGCCGCCAAGGCGGGACACCTCGCGATTGTAGAGAAGCTGCTCGCCGCGAACGCTGACGTCAATGCTGCTGCTACTGGTGGTAGTGGTGGTCGGACGGCTCTGGAGGCGGCCGCCGAGAAAGGCTACCTCAACGTTGTGGAGAAGCTGCTTTCCGCAAACGCTGACGCCAATGCTACTGGTGATGGTCGAGGTTGGACGCGGCTGCTGAGAAAGGCCACTTCGAGGTCGTGGAGAGATTGCTCGCGGCGAACGCCAATATCAATACCGTTACTGCTGATGGTGGTGGTTGGACCGCGCTTCGGATTGCAGCATCTTCCGGTTTAACTGAAATAGTAGACATACTGGGTCCAACGGCTCCATACAAAGTTGGTCACCAGCTGAGAGCGTTGGCCAATTCGGCTGACCAGCTCCTTGAACGATTTGGGTTGTGATTTGGGTTGTAATTTTGCCTCAACTGCCTTGTGACTGGAGCGCAGGATTGTTAGATTCCCCGTATTCTGAAGTTCCAATTTAGGCGAGCCTCGTGCGTCTTGGCAGTGGTGCCCCCCCCTGCGGAGGCTAAAACTGAGGGTCGCCACATTGGGGGTAATAGATTAGACGCTTACAATGATATAGAAACTGGTCGAATCCGAGTGGTGGTTATGAAATTGTGAAAAGGCTCAAAGTTGAGGTGTCGGGCGACAAGTGCGTTAATCATCGAATGATGGATTCCTCGGTTCTAACCTCCGCAGAAATGTGACATTTCATCTGAGGTAAAGTCTCCTTACCGCTTGAACGTTGAAAAACACAATTTCGCACAGAAGAGCGCATCACTTCCCTTCACTTCCAACCAGACTCATTGGAGGTTGGTTCAGATTATTGTGCTAGACATACTGACACACATAGGACACACCCTACATAGGTAGCTAGACAGCCCAGCCAGGGCAAGCAACAAGCATATTTCTCTTTCTTTTCCTCTCTCCTGGTCGTTAGGATTGATGTTGGACTCGGCCTGGACTCCCCCCCCGGGCCCGGTTGTTGTTGATGTTGGCTTCCACGACCCGACCCCTTCATGTTATGGCGCCAACGCAGAGCTTCGTAGTTTAGTGCTGGTCTTGCCTGTCGTAAAGTATTCTCTCCCCTACTCAACGCCTTTGTCCATCCACCTCTAAACGAAGTCAGTACTTGATTTGTGAAGATCAAGCTCAGGGCATTGCACTCTCCTTTTTGAGTAAAAGCATCTGGAGCGCCTTTCACCCGTTAGGTCAATTGTGTCTGTGCATTTTATTCCATTACTCCTCTCTTTAAAAGGGGAACACCGAATTGTGTGTGTATTGTTCAGGAACTCTGGTGGGACGGCTGGCGGAAAGACCCAAAATGGAGGTAAGCGCTTTCAAATCATCACAATTATTGGTGGCATGGACAACCTTCACTAACAACTTATCCTTTGCAGGGACTTCGAGCAGAATTTCTGAACAAACAAGAAAAAGGCCAGCATTTTGATTCCAAATGGGATAGACTTGCTTGTAAGTTACGAGCTTGTTTCCGGTGGTGAAATGGAGGGAGTAAATGCCGATACAGAAGGTCGGTGGTGACAAATCCGATCAGCGATCGAATGAGCAACCTCGAGAAGACTCAGGCGGACGCTCTGGCAGAGGAGTAGAATACCAAGCACGCCAGAAGGACTTGAGAGATACGGACGGAGACTCCGATGCTTGCCAGATGAGTTAGGTCATGAAGTTTCTCTTGTCGTACTTCCACTGGCATCGTTTAGGGCTTTCTAATTTGGCGTGATATGATTAAGAGCTCCAATAGCAGACTAGCTCTCTAAAATCCGGCAGCTTCACGCTATGGGCTAAAGACTGTGCATCGTTGAGAATAAGTGAGATATGCGAACACAGCTAAATTGCTGACAGCGTTGGCAAAAGTATTGAGATGATGGTAACTATTGGGGGTCAAGACCAGCGAATTAAAGCCAAGGCATTTAGCGCGCCTAATCCCGCAATGCTTCATTCTTCAAGACAAGCATTTTTATGGGGCATCTGAATCGCAGCCCTTCACTCTTCTTCGCGGCTACGAAGGTCGCGCAAACCTCTTTACTTTGTAGCAAGTAACATGGCGAACCCTCGACTACTCTTTCTGTATCCGAATTTCTTCCGCTCCATCAAATCCTGTGAGCCCAATACGTGGCGCTCAATTCGCAACCCCCCACCCCAGAAACGGTGTCTCAAAGCGAGCCTACACACATCTCAGCGCCGCGCGCAAGAAACATTCCCTCAACGTTATGGCCCTGCTGCCGGCGAGCCGCGACTGCCTCCTCCTTCGAAACCTTCAGAGCCACTTTTTCCCAATCAGCAGAAGCCACAGAATGAAGCCGCGAAATCGGAACCAGAAGTAACAGAGGCCAAATCTCGGACATCGAACAATACAGAGCCCGAAACCAAGCCTTCGCAAACAGAGACACAGCAAGCTGGGCCACCGGAGGAAAAAGCCGAGGCAAAGTTGACGCACGAGCAAGAGACGCCATTCGGGCCCACAAAAGCCCTCGATACGGTCTTACAGATACCCACTCCATCAGAGGAGAAAGGGAAAGCAGAGAGACACCCTCACCTTGAAGCATCCCCTTACGAGCATCACTTCGATACCTACACACTCGTGCAGGATCTGAGGAAGCACGGATTTACAGAGGACCAGGCAGTCACACTAATGAAAGTGATACGATTGATGCTAGCGGAAAATTTGGATCTAGCGAAAGAAGGCCTCGTATCAAAATCCGATACAGAGAATGAGACATACCTCTTCCGTGCAGCATGCAGCGAGCTACGGACGACTATCCAGGCAAGTCGGCAGACAGAAGCACAGCGGCAACGCACACAGCGAGCGCAATTGACTCACGAGGCGGACATACTGAATCAGAAGATGACACAAGATCTGCTCACGCTGAAGGAGGAGATGAAAGCCATGTTCCACAACCGGAAAATGGCGGTCCAGGAAGACAAGCGAAATCTCGATGGAAGAATCTCAGAGCTCAACTACAAAATCACGGTACTGTTGAATGGCGATGCGAAGAGCGATGTGGAAAGTTTGCGCTGGGTCTTGACCAGGAGGGCGGCAATGGCAATTAGTTTTGCTACCGGTAAGAGATCTTTTTACTTTCCATGATTTGCAGTACTGACTGATTTGTGCATAGTCATGGTCCTTTTCAGCCTGAACTATGCGGGCCACGTTTCGCGGCAGAGAGCGGAAGAAGAACGGAAAAGAAAAGCCGCTAAGAAGGCAATTGCAGAAAGGGCGGAAGCGCGGTACACGAATGCTTCAAAGGCATCAGGAACTCAAACTGATGACCACCCTGCAAATTATGAAGAGTCGCTTGGATAGAATTCAACTCTTTTAAGAGGTTCTAATTCAAGCCCCATTTTACCATCTTTCCATTGGATCATCCAACATCTGCGCTCAGGGCCCTCCTACGTTCCTCGCTCTTCACGCGCAGTCTCTCCTTTGCAGCAGCCAGCCGGTCTGGTGGTAGCTGTGCTTTTGAAGCTGCTCGCCTCTTGGACACTTGCTCTGAATACTGTCCCTTGTCCTGCGCACGAATGTCCGTAGGCTCCTTTTGATCTGGTAGTTCTGTGCCTGGTTGAGTTCTTCCTTTCCCGACTCTCGTCCCTGCATTATTTCTATCAATGTTTCGTGACTTTGTAGCTGTTGCAGGACGAATCTGGCCAACCAACTCGAATGCCGGAACGCGCGCCTTGATGTCGTTCTCTGCCGCCATCCTAATATCCGAAGCTTTCTCCACGATTTTCTCGTCAGATACGCCCCTCGTCATTGTCTTCGCCTTCCGCAGCTCCTCCAGTTCCCTTTTCAGTTGATTTATTTCCACTTTCAGCGCTACATTCTCCTGCTGCGATACTCTTGCATACTCCTTCATCTTCTGAGCATATCGAACAAGCTTCTTCATCTCACGCTCCGTAGACGTAAGGTATGCATCAACGGCGCTCATGTCGTAGACTGGAACTGGGAGAATTTCGACCTCCTCTGCAGCATTCACAGTTTCCAGAGGCGCGCTACCGGTTGTATTTGCGGCCACCTTAGTCGCCTGTTGGCTTTGTGTAGCCGCCGTCGGCTCCTTTTGAGCAGGCAGGAGCTTCGCGTTTACTGCAGTTGGCGAAACCGAGGGCCTTACATCTTTGAATGTCACATTGACGTTCTGCCGGCGCGGTGTAGGTATTCCAGGCGTTCGTAGGATCGACTTCGTAGGCGAGATCTGGCGTCGCTTTCGAGGTGACGGCGAGACTTGGTGCCCTTCCCTTCGCCCAGCATTTAGTGATTGGGCTATATTGTGCTGCAGAGACGAGGAGTCTACACGGCCACGTCTGTCGACCTTCTGCATTGCTTTCTTCGGTTTCTCAATTGGAGTGGCTGGCGTAATGTTTTCTTTGTCCTCATCTTCCTCGTCGTAGTCTGGCGAGCCGAACAGAATGCCCTTCAAGGCGCGGTACGCGAATACTGGCGCTGGAGTCTCGGGAGGGTCTAGGATCTGCGACACCTCGGCGTTCGAGGCCGCCTGGTTTTTGTTGAGCCAGTCTAGCATCGTTTTTCTATGTAGAGGATTCGAGGGTATCAGTAGCCGCTTGCAGAACGCTGGTAAATTGTGGGATGTTTATATTTCACTTGTTATGGTTTAGCGCCATAAACGAAAAGCGCTTCTGTAGAACCCTAACAATCGCCCGCCGAGCCTCCCTGGAAGATGTTGTCCGTTCTTTTTGCCAACACCACCAGCGCCCCTTACCCAGGAAATACAATGACGGATACACAGTATGTCTTCAAAGGAGAGTATGGTATATGGATTCGGAAAGCGGTGGCCCCACCATAATCCCCATGCATGCGCCCTGTGTGACTCTCCTACCGATCCACCTTGATCAGGCAACATGAACTCCTTCGAAAGAGAAAGCATCCAGCGCTGGCCCAAAAGAGTTGAAACGGATGCTGTCTCGACAACTTTGCCAAGTCATTACGCTTATCTAGCTGTCTATCGTGCTCCTGATGAGGATATCAACATCAGCCACTATCGCGTCAGCAGACCATGCAAACGCATGAGAATCAGCGCTCCACTACCATCAGTAGAAAGCATGGCTCCAGACTAGAGTGAGGGCTGAGAGTGTGTCGGCATTATCGGAGGACAATCCACTCTTCTCGCGAATTGAGAATAGTTCGAAGCTGCTCCCGACCGCGCCATCGTCGAATCGCGGATGGGGATCACCCCGGCCTCACGCAGCAGCCACCAACGTTCACCCCCTCGCCTATCCGCTAGATCGGGACAGGAAATGGCGGATCGGCGTGCACCAACCTTTCTCCTTCAGAATCGTGCGTTCTTTGCTAGTACGAACTTCATCCCGAACCTCCTACAATCTCTGAACAATATCTTCCAGTACTCCCCATTTACTCCAGAGCACGCCAAAACTCTGTCCCCTGATCTACAGAAAAGGACGACGAATGAGGTTCTAGGTGAGTAAAGGACATCTTGCGCTATCGACTAAACTTGGCTAATCGCCGCTGGAAGAATCGCCTGTCAAGTTAGAAGTCAATGAAAGAAGCTGGTCCAGCCAATCAAGTCGCGTTGCCTGCCTGTTACGTAGCAGTTTCTATGAGACGATATCCTTAGACTGTACTCTGCTATTGCATAATCCTATCTGCCTGGCTATTTATAATGCGGAAGTGACTCACTCAGAATTTCCTCCGGCATTCCTCACTGTTCCTTAAACATCCTGCGAATACGAAGCAAGCTGACCAAACCCCAAATCCCAGTTTCACAATCATATTCTCCTCTTAACGTTAACTAAGCAACTTTCTCCTACTTCAATGGTATTCTATTTGCCACTCTTAAGCAGTATATAAGAGAAGATGTGCAGCAGGTGGTGGGCGGGGAGGAGGCTAAGCGTGCGACTGCAGTAGCTTGACCACCGCCTCGTGCCCGTTCCGTGCCGCCCACGATAGCGGCATCTGATCATAGGTGTCTTTGGACTTCAGCTCGGCGCCCTTTTCGAGCAACAGCTTCACCACCGCCTCGTGCCCGTTCCGTGCCGCCCACGACAGCGGCGTCTGACTATAGGTGTCTTTAGACTCCAGCTCGGCGCTCTTCTCGAGCAGCAGCTTCACCACCGCCTCGTGCCCGCTCTCTGCCGCCCACGACAGCGGCGTCTGACTATAGGTGTCTTTGGACTCCAGCTCGGCGCCATTCTCGAGCAGCAGCTTCACCACCGCCTCGTGCCCGTTCCGTGCTGCCCACGACAGCGGCGTCCGACTATAGATGTCTTTGGACTCCAGCTCGGCGCCCTTCTCGACCAGCAGCTTCACCACCGCCTCGTGCCCGTTCCGTGCCGCCCACAACAGCGGCGTCTGACCCCCCTTGTCTTTGGACTCTAGCTCGGCGCCCTTCTCGACCAGCAGCTTCACCACCGCCTCGTGCCCGTTCTCTGCCGCCCACGACAGCGGCGTCTGACTGTAAGTATCCTTGCAATCTAGATGATGTCCATTCTTGAGTAAGACCATCATTACTTCCTTCAATCCGAAGTATGCCGCGAGGTGTACTTCTGTTATTCGCTTTGGCACTGTTTGGCTATAGCCTGGGTAGCGTCCGGAAGCTGTCATTGCCTGGCTGCAGGCAGATACCTTAGCTTCACTCTCAAGAAGACCCAGGATCAATTTTGCCATCTCCGTTGTAGCTACACGAGCATGATGTCCCCAATTTCGCGCGGCATAGTCATAGAGAGCATTCGATCGTAATCGCGCCTCAAACTCCTTATCCGTTAGACAGAAACCGGCTTCAAATTTATTGAATGATAGATAGGTAACGCAGGTCTTTGTGATATCGGTTTGGGCACATGGGAACCAAGAATTCCAGGTCCGCCGAAAATATTCCTGCGTTGTATAGTGCACCAACCGGATGATGTTGCTTTCCTCATCAACAGTAACCAACCCCGCACATACAGAAACCAGATCTTCAAGTTCAGGGAGAAAGTCATCATCAAGTTCTGACATACCAGTCCTAACACCAAGGGCATGCCGAATTTCCGGGCCGGAGAGGGGCCTCTTGGCATGGATGACCCAAGATAGCACCTGTCTGGCAAGTTTTCGAAAGTCCGCTTCTTGACCTTCGATTCTTTCCATCGCTTGTTCATAGGTTGCGTCCAGCCCTTGCTCACCTCTAGGCAGATTCTTCAAAGCAACTTTAATATCTCCTGGCGTAGGCTTGCTCATGAGTGAATCCATATGTAGTTGCGCGAGGAGAAACCTGAACTTGGACGTTAATAGGGCCGATGCATCATATCGGAGGGGACGAAGTCGTACATGCCATCTACCGCCTTCAATATTTCCTTCCTGATTGTGTTTTGAAGATCCTGGTATTTTGAAATGCGTGATCGTAGTAGCCATGATATTCGCCCGTCAATATATCTCAGTACGTCTTCATCACTGGCACGAATTTCCAATGATATGCTTTCTTCAAACTCTTTCACAATCTCCGGAAGATACCGCGAAGTTAAGAAGAGACCTGCTCCAGTTTTGGCCTGAAGATTGAGAATCTCTGACAATAACTTGCTGCGACTTCCATCAGTAGCTTGACATTCGTCCAGCGCATCGATGATGATGAAGCTCCTCGAATAATCAGCAAGGACGGAGTGCAATGCTTTCGAGATTTCGTCAAATGAGGGCTGGGTTCGTTTTCCTTTGTGGTGAGTGTAGAGAATCTTCACGCTCTCAGGTATAGAAGGTTGTTCCTGGACCAACTGCTTTAGTAGACTCAAGAGTAGATCGGTGGGCTTTTGCTCGTGCTGTCGTCGGAAGTTGCAATACAGGTATGCAATGCCGACAGTAGGGTCACCTCCGAATTTAGTGTGGAGGTGGTGGACAACGATAGACGTGATTATTGTCTTCCCTGCTCCCGGTATGCCAGGGCAGAAGAGAGTCTGCTTGCTTTGGTCGAGCCACTCGTTGAATTCCTTCGAATCTAGCAGCCATTGCCCTGTTCCTTCCTGCCGTCTGGCAACGAAGTCACTCTGCTGAGGAGCATAGTCAATTGGAGTGAGCCAATCGACAATGATCTGATGCTCTTGGCGACACTCTTGATTATGTTGGCGCTGGTTCAACTGATCCATGCCATCTTTTATCGCTGAAGAGAGTTCACTGACAAGAGTTAGTGTGCTTGCATTATCTAGCCAAGAGGCGCAGATACACGGTGAGGTTTGTATTGAAAGCGTTCAGAAGTTCAATATTTGAGGAGATGCGGGAACGAAGGTCTCGTATGTCCTCCGGCTCGAACTTTAATCTCTTCCACACCCTTCGTGATTTATTGCCGAAGCCTTTGGGGCTGGTATCCAGGCCGCAATACTTGTCAAGAACTCTATCCAGTGCGGTGAGCACATTCCGACATCCTTCGAGATTGTCGCGTAAAGCTGTTTTCTGCCGGTCGGTGAGCTCTCGATTGGGTAAGACGTCTTCGACATCCCGAACTACATTGGAGAGGCTTTTAACCCTATTGAATCAAACAGTTAGAATCCGTAGAAGTGGCTGCTGGGATGACTCAACTCGTCGGAGATCGCCTTAAATTGGTCCGGAGAATCAACAAATTGCTTCCGAATCTTGCTTGCAAGCTCGTATACGGTGACAAAGTCGCCTATGCTGAAGCCAAAGCTCATCGTGACCTCAAATACAACACCGTAATCGTGGCATCAGAAAGAAAATCATATAGCGAAGAGAATTCCTTGCATCTAGACTGTGCAGATATTTGTCGCCATAAGGATCGCGAGGCCATTGCGGTGGGGTCTGCTGGACACGTTGTTACGGCGTGAAGGCTGCCAAGGTTTGCCAAGGCCCTGACAAGGTGGGGTATTATGACCGAAAGTGCAAATTCAACTTTTCCAATCACAACTGCCTCTGGGTCACTCTTTGCATAGCTCTTACTCTTATACCTTGGTCTACTTTGTATACGGCTACACCCTTCATCATGTATGTGTCTTCGTCCACATACGCCTGCTTACCTATCATCTAGGTCTACGCCTACCATCTAGGCCCACGCCTGGCACCAGGTATACGCCTGACACTTAGCTGTGTGTCTGGAATTTAGGGGTGCGTCTGGCATCTAGGCGTGCTTTTAGGTGTGCATCCGACACCTAGGGAGACGAGCAGTGCTTCCACAACCCAGTATCTGCATACATGTCTGCCGCGCGCGACACATTCGACACCTAGGTGTGCGTGTGGTACCTAGGCATGCGTGTGGCACCTAGGCACGCGTGTAGCACCCAGGCATGCGTGTCCTAGGCGTGCATCTGGTACCTGGGCATGCGCCTGGTGGGCGTCCTTCTAGCACCTAGGTTTGCGTCTAACATTTAGGCGCGTGTCTGGCACCTGGGTGTGTGTTTGGCATCTAGATCACAGCCTTCTGCCGCTTGAATTCCTTCAAAATCCATTGTTTGATCGTTGTTCCAGAGCTTATCAAATATGGCTCGAGCCCTGCGCAGCAGTGGATCATTAGCTCGCGAAAAGACTCGTGCTCAACGACCAGACGCAAATATTCACCATCACAATCCACCGAATAAGGAGATAGCGAAATCTGTTTATATCGAGAGTTGTGATGAGCGACTTTGCTGTCCTTGCTGTCCTACGTACAGCCTGTGTCACGCCAGTAGCTACAGCAGCAGTAGCAGCAGTGGTAGCGCTATTAAGAGGGATACTGACTTTGAAGGTATGGCTACCTCATCTGCTCCGACGTCGATGTTGTGCTTATTTCTTAGATGTCGAATAGCGTAGCTCGTTGTGCCGCCGGCGTGTTCGCTGATTTTGAATAGCTTCTTCTTCGTGCAGTGTCCACAGCGTCAATACCTGTCCCAACTACCATTATCGGTCCTTCGTCGCTCTCCACCGTGATGCCAGATTCCATATACCTTCGCCCCAGCCATTAGGTTGGCAGTATGGTCAACGGCGAGGAATTGCTCGCCTAGAGGGCCTCGCTCATACTGGGGATCGCTCGGGTTAGGGGAGGGGCGATTGTGGAAAAAGAGCGAAGTGCAGAAGTGCCACTACTGCGAACATTTGAATCGGAGTTGGAATCAGAGTCCATGATTGATGGCAGCGAGGTTTACAGTCACAGGAAGAGCAGAAAGATAGGATAGAAGCAAAAAGGTCCGCGTTGACGCGTGGCGCGCCTCGATCTATACCTCTACTGGCTAGCTGGCGCCACAACCACCCCCCGGCGATGACTTCGAGGTGAGACAACCCCCTACCCTCACCCGAGAGGGCCCTCAACCCCCTTGAGGGCATGACCTCAGAGATGGTGATCACTGGGCATGCCGATATTCTTAAGGGTCAGTGCGACAGAGTGGATGGAGGAGAGTGATTTTGGGAAGGAGTTGGGTAGCCGGGATATGGAGAGCACATTGAACTTGGCAAGGATGCTGCCCTAGTTAGGTGCGGACTTGCTAGATGTGAGTTCGGGTGGGAACAACGAGAAGCAGAGGATTCGGCCAATTCGAACTACCAGGTTGGCATTATAGGCTGGATCAGGAAGGCGATGAAGGGCGAAGGGCTGCAGTTGCCGTTAGGCGCTGTGGAGTTGATTACAGATGCAGCGCAAGCGAAGGATATTGTTGAGGAGAGTCTGCATGAAGAGGCGGAAGCCGCGGGGGCACATGGTCGAGGAGCACCTGGAGAAGGAGCTAATGGCAGATGCGGTCTCTGTGGCCAGGTAGTTTATAAGGGACCCCGAGTGGGTTTTGAGGGTTACCTGGAAGCTGGGAGTGGATGTTGCACGGCCTAGCCAGGTCAGGAGAGTGAGGTTTTCGGAGTAAGTATTGAATCGACATATCCTGGGTTTCTGGAGACAACCCTCAAGGTCGTGCAGTGCAAATTATGTCTGAACTGCCTCTCGGCGACTTTCGCGGAATAGAGCAAGGTGGAAAGCAAGATTCATTGCTATGATTTAATGCAAAGCTCAGTACCGCTTTTCAAGAATATCGTTGCAGCCGTCAAAGGTCATCAAAGCGAAAGTGAGTGTCTTAAGAAGATGAAGGAGGCCTGGCACTCCAGAATTCATTGAAGATTAACAAAAGATGTCCCAAGCCAAACGAAAAAGCGACAATATTTCCAAATGCCGTTGCCACCTAATTTGCTGAGGTCATAATAGTCTTCAAGGCGGTTTCTCAAGCTCGACGAAAGTGACCTTTTGCTGTGGGGAAATGTAAGGGCAGAAGGATCTATTTCTAGTCCAATCTGCCCAACGTATATATCTTCCGATGCGAGGGTGATTATTGGATGCAATCCAAACTTGCACTCATTAAGGTTCTGCTGGAGAGGGGATGACGGTCAATTTTACTGTGGGCGCTGCTGCTGAGTGCTGCGAAGATCCAAGCAGGCAGTATAAGACGTAACTTATTCAAGACTTTGTCTCCAGTAGGTGACGAACAGTGGCATTGATTCCCGGGCCACTGTGCCAACATCCATCACCTTAACGTTCCAACCGACGGTGTGAGTTTTGGCGAAGTTAAGTCGGCTCGAGGGGAGGAGCTTTTGATCAGGAGATGACTTGTCGACCGCGATTGGTTTCTTATTCATTTGGGACTCCCCAGGTAATTTTGTGGGCTCAGTATCGCTCATGTAAATAATCGTATGAGCTTCACGATCGGCTTTACTGAACCCGGACTTTGAGACACCTCTACCGCCATAAGTATTCACTGGTCTATTGCAGCATTAGCCCTCGGCACGCCACACTTGTGGCCCAACCGGACCGAATGTGGAGCTCTCACAAGCACCAGCACGCGCCATGTCGCTCCACCACGACGACCATACGCAGAATGTGGCTGAATATTTCCTCTCCAAACAGGCCACGGGTGGCAATCGGCTTGCTCATGTCCGAATTGGTCTGGCCTGCAGGTTCATGCCACAATAGTGAGAACACCTGATTTAACAATTCAGTTAGCGCCACGCGATGACCTGGACCTGGAGCTCATGCTTACCCTGCCCTTTACAAAAAAGGACTTTGCATCTCTCCTTAGTTTGTAACCTGCAGGAGTTAGAGCAGTTCTCGGTGCGGATTTAGTGCATACACACGGGGGTCCAGCTTCTCGGGTTCGACTCCAGTGCCCTGAAACTCTCGTCCGCGGGCTGCCATGCCCTCATGCAATGTCGGCATTGCAGCGCCAGAAGATACCGACTGTCGACGATTTGTCAGTGGCCTTTGCTGTTGGTGATTTGAAGTCTCAACATGACGATTAGGATTTTCAAAAGCGACTGCTCTTGCTTCTAGCGCTCGTTCGTCACGTGTGGGGATTTCTCCAACCCTCAGGTTGCGCATTTCTCGAGCGATTTCAGTATTGGTGGTCTCTGCTTGGCTGCGATCTGATTCATGTCTTGATGAAGCTGGCCGCAGAATCCGCCCAAGCTCATCCACATATACCAATTTACCATCTTTGTCCCGTCCTCTCCGCTCCTGCAACCGCAAGTCTGAGGAGTAAGCTTGGCCCTCAGGGGCCAAGTCTTTTCGAGGTCCACCACTTTCCGAAGGTAGCGCAGTATCCTGTCCCTGTCCCTGACATGCATATTCGGGAGCGTGTCGACTTGCCTGAGCCCCGGACTGTACGACGACAGGTGTATTCCAGTTTTGGCTATGGTTGTTGGAAATCTGGGACGGCTGCCCCGGCGGTCCGCTCATTGTCGCGTACACCACTTTGACGTTGTTGACGAAATCTTGCAGCGTATCACCGTTCCTGTTGGCTAGATCTTTGAAAAACTGCTCACGGCCTTTGGTATCAAGCTCTTTACACCTTCTGAGTATCAAAGCATGGTGGACCAGCGTCTGGGCATTTTTGCCAAGCCTTTTCTGCCTGCTTGCTTCTGCTATCAGGTTGTCGATTTCGGTCCGTGATACGATATCCCTGTGATCAATCACGAAAGACCACAGTTTACTGTATTGTCCCATCGGTATGCTCAAAAAATCCTCACACAGCTGATTAAGGCGAGGAGGAAGGCCATCACCTCCTGAAAGGTGCTCGTTCTTCGGAATAGTTCTCTGTCCTGTTGCTTCGAGAGTCTGTTCGGAATACTGCCTCGTCAGCTGATTGGCAGGGTATATGGCGGTACCTCCCTGGCCGGAGATGTAGGCAGTAGCATGAGATTTCGAGTTTCGATCGCGTGAATCATCCCGAGGGACAGCTATATAGCGTGTCTCTGGGGTCGAGCCAATAATATGGTCTTGTGATGATCTAACAAACATCAGTCATGCTGGGGCGAACTCTACCAAATGTCCTCTGACCTTTCATCGGGGCCCGGCGGGCGCTGACGGGTACCATGCTGGGCAGGAGTATCCCGATAGCCCTGGGGTTCTTTTATCGCGGTAGGATCAGGGGTCGATCGAGGAACGCTAATGTGCAACGTTGGTATGTATAATGACCCGGGGGAAGTTGATATCCAGCGTCAATTATCCTACCGAAGGTCTGGCAATTGGTCGAACTCGCGCTGTGTGAGCGTACGACCATCGTCCAATCGATAGCGAAGCTGACCTATGCCAACGAAGAGGTCAGTTGAGGGGCGCCTGCGACGTCGTTTCGAAAGGGTTCTTACCATTCTGAAGAAACCGGTAATAGCGTCTACCGTTTCTAGCCTGTGCTTCCCATCGAGGGGGATCTGACATATTGCAACAGCATCAAGTCGTTGAATAGTTCGAGCATAGTCCATGTTCGAGACCAATGCGAATAAGGAGTACTTATGTGTTTCCTCCGGGGGTTGTGTCTGATTGCGGCTTAAATCAACTCGATTGGGCCATGTGCACGTCGCGAAGGAGAGCCCCTTCCTCGGACATTGTGGCCCCCCCTAGACGGATCATGCATTTACCTGGAACTGTCAAAGGTGGGTAGCCTTTGACATAAGCCTACACCCATGTGCTCAAGAAAGTTGTCGAAGCGGGGACGAGAGCCCCAGGCATAATCACACGCTAAGGGATTGGCGTCAAATACAAGCGTTACAGTACAAAACGGCCTTGGGCATTTCACCCATGTGAGTTTGTGGCGACCTAAGCAACCAACCTGCACGCTCCGACCAGGGTTCGGGCAGCTTTTCACTCATGCATCATTCATCCTATGGCTTAGGTTCTCAGAGCCGAGGATGCTTCTTCTGAGTGGCAGAAGAAAATTGGTCTTTCGGCCCGAACTCTTCAGTAAGAAGCAAAAAGCGTGTCCGAACGCGTTTTTGGGTGTCAAGTGCGCAAAAAGAGAAGCCCCTTCTGTCAGCCTCAGCCCAGAAGCATGAAAGCCGTGAGGCGGTTGGGTGAGACCATCCTGCATTCACCCTCCCAGCGTTGCGGACACTGCTGCTGAGTCGTTATGGATTCCTCGTTGAATGCATATGCCAGAGCCAAAGCTCCATCCCCTGACTTGTTTGTTGACCAACATTCGTGTTCTCCTTTATTCTAACTTCTGCTATTAGGTCTGCTAGCGACGACCCATCCGCTTCCCACAACCAGAATCACCACAGCCTCTGGAAATTGCCCACTTCCACGGATCCGCTACCTTCCCATAACGAGGATGGCGCTCACCTTTGGAATACAAGCATTCCGTTCAGTGGGGTCCAATTCTTGGATCGGCAGCAATACACTGAACGCAGTACAATAAATCACGTGGGTCAGTCGACCGAACATGAATCAACCGGACTTCAACTCGCTGACCTACATGTGACCGACACGCCGGTTCCGGGATGGGACCTCCTACGCGGCACAAGTCGGGGGACAGCGGATCTCAATATGTTTAGTCCCCGAATTATTCCTTTAGGGCCTCCTTCTCAGCTGGATAGGCCGAAGCATGAATACACAAACGCATCGACCCAGACTGAAATACCGGTTTCTACATCCCAAGACCACTTATATGAGAAGATCGAAAATGCCCCTTCAGATCCTCTCTCTCAGCCGACTAGGCAAGAGAAGGAAAATGTCGTTAGGTCGACACAAGCACGGGTATCTCTGGTGAAATCTCATGACTCGTCATATGGGGGTTCTGAAAGTGTCGCTTCAGATCCTCCTCCTTGGCCAACTTTGACAGAGGAAGCAAATGCCCATGCAATGGCTCAGACCCCAGTACCTCTATCAACACACCAAGACCTGCTATATTGGGACGCACGTCATCCACGTCGGAGGCACGGAATACGCGGAAACATTGGCGTTCTGAGCGAAATGCGCATGGGAGTAGTAGGAATGCGAGTCAGGGCCCAAGAAGTCAGGACTAGTTTGAGGGAAGAGAGGGAAGCTATGAGTGATATAGACGCTCGTTTCCTCCAGCAACTCCGAAACATATTTGCGAGAACCCCAAGCGTCGAGCTATTAGAGCTATTGCAGTTGGGCGAAGAAGTGCAAGAGTCACGCGATAGGTTCTATCCAATGGAAGATGATTATAACAAGCTCGAAGATCGACTCGATCTCGAAGAATATGAGCTCCACGAAGCAGAGTCCAGACTCTATGACCAGCTGGACAGCTCACGTTTGAGCTCGGTAAAGGAGGAAGATCTCGTCGCTATTGATCTTGAATCCACTTCACAAGAACATGCCACTGAAGCTGAACCTGAGACCTCGCGACCTGAAAGTCACGAACTTGCATACACCGAATACCTGTCTCGTGTTGGTGACGCCAACCTAGTCCTAGAGCAGTTGCAGGATTTACGTCGTGAGCGAGCACATTTGGTCGAGGAGGAGCGCGTACGAGCTCGTTACGGGTTACAACTTGATGAGGTTTCTATCAATTTTCTCGAGTCTTTCGACTCAGTTCACCAGAGGCTCCAAGACCAATACGCAGTTATCCATAGCAGCCTTGCCACAATGCGCCAGAATTTGGGCATGGACAACCCTCTCTCGTTTGCCACAACCCAATTTGCTGATGAATTGTCTCCTACCGGAACAGGGATCATACAACTGCTTAGAGCGGCGCCACCGGTCCTCGTTACAAGCGATCTGGACGGGCCAGTGGCATCTAACCCACATCCGCCTCCAGCAAATGGCACCGATGAGCCGCCACTTCCAAGAACCGACTCACTCTTACTCAGTGATGACGACGTCAGCCCAACGTTTCCAGCAGGCAACGACGGTGACAGGGGACCCATAAGCACCGTAACCTATATCAACGAGTGGCTTCTGGATCAGCTGCGGCGCTCGTCGCTGGAGGTATGGAGATTCAAGTTGGCCGAAGAGCTGGAAGCGCTCCGCCTGGATGAGAACCAGTTACGAGACTTGGTGGTCCAATGGTGGTCTAAAGACGAAAAGGCAGGAGACTTCCTCTCAAAGGAGAGGAAAAGGGCCATAAGTGTGTCTCTAACGTCGAATCCGGGTGTCGAATACGAGGATAACCGAAAAGCCTGGAGTGAAATTGTTGTGCATGACTTTGATCGGCTGGCAGGTCGAATACCAAAAGCGACCACGATTGAGAGAAACCGGGAGGTCATCATTTCCCGCACCAACGCAAATGGTCTTTTCCGGGACGAGCATGCTTCTCCTTCTTCAATCTGAACATCTTGGCTTGGTACGATTATTTTCTGTTGAATTCCCTTTTTCTTGACATTGCATTGTCTACGACTATGGAGCGATTCTGTGCGTTTAAGGAGTGCAAAAGATACCCCACAAAGCAGGCTAGACGGATTTAGATGGTGATATGTATATTATTGGATGAGGATTCAACCACCCAAACTGTTGATCTCGAGTTAGAGAGGTCTGACCAATCTATTGTCTGGATCTTTGAGTTTCGGTACTTAATTGACCTTGTGGTCCCACAGGTATCAAGGTTTCTAGGCCGTGCTGACCTATGTTGATGTAGACCTTGCTCAAGCTTTGAACATGGTGGAGCCTACGCGGCATTGAAAGCTATCACAAACTACAAACAGGAGTAGGAAAGTTGGTTATCACACGTTGCACGGCTTCCCCTCAATCCGCTTGTCTACCGAAGGTGACCTCCTCAGACATTCTCTTGGCCTTATTATGAGGGCGTACGAAAGGCCTATTTGCGCATTCAATACTACTAGCTGGTCGCAATATCCCCTGTAAAGGGACTGCCCATATCTTGCAACCACGTCAAATGCATTGCTGCCCAAGCAGTGAAGCGTGTCTCCGCGAAATTGGCCCACGCCACCAGTTTAGTCAGTGCTGAATTGTGGCACATTCTGCGTCGCAGAGCCGCACTAAGACTGGACAGTGTCCTTTGTTTACTGACAACTCAGTTCCGGGAGGCGCGTGACTTCATTGTCTTCACTCACTAGTCAGGCCAACTTTTTGCCTCAATGGCCGAGATTCCACATCTTGCATTTGTAACCCAACGCGTGGGAGCCCTGGCTGCATAAGGCAATGCAGCTCACCATCTGTATCGTATTTACAGTACCCATGCTCTCCAATTAGAAAGGCTGGGGCAGGAAACGCGGGGCACCAAAAAGCACCAGCAAAAATAGTGCAGCAACTATCGGTGGTCTGGCCCCCGGGGGCGGGCCTTAACCAGAACTAGAAAATAGTCACGACGGAACTAGGCCCGCATTCCGCATCAATCACTCGTTTATCTCTCTGAAGCACCGCGGAGTGATAGTAATAGTTGCCTTCCCCGCAGATAGCTTACGGCCGACATCTTGAGAAACAAGTGCCTTGTTGACAAAAATCCGGTCTTCTTAACTCGTCATCTAAACATCTTCGGCCTCTAGAGGCGTGCTGTGAGACGCACTCGTCCAGTCTCCTCCCACCAAACGCAACTGCAGAGGCGAACTTTGTAAATCGGCCTAGAGCGTTCGTAGAGGGCAGGCGTAGACGCATGATCCCCCGAGGTCGATCCTTGAGATTCCGATTGAAAGCTGCAGCCCGCCTTATTGCCCCGCTTTCAAACGGCTCCATGGTGGGCATCCTAGTGAAGGTAAGCCAGTCTGGTTTGTGCATGGGATCCACTGCACCTTTCCCCCCTTCAAAAGCTATTCTGGGATTTACGCCAAGGCATGCTCCGACCGCAGTCAAAAACCATTACTGCCACACTGGCAGACGGCAGACCTGCAGGGTGCCGACGGCGTTTCAGTATCCGAATCGGGATTCTGCGCCCAGCTTCTCAGTCCTCCCTTTCACTCAACTAGAAGTGTCTGGAACTCCCCCGAACCAGCTCTGGATTTGAAACCTTCCCCAGCAGACCGGTAGCTTTGCGGATTGATGTGACTCCGGCCCGCACCGGTCCACATGGCTTCTACATAAGCTTCCAGCGCAAGATGCGCCGGCTCACACCAGAGAGGACCAGTGATGAAGCTTAATTACGTACAATACGGATACAAAATCGAGACCACGAGATTTACAGCCTTGTTAACATACGACTGACCGCTTGTGTTCATATCTCGCCCCGTGATAAATGATCCTGCTAGATCGTACTGCGGCAGTGTTCCCAATCGAGAAGACCAAATGTAAGCTACAACGGCTGAGAACTAGATCAGTGTTAGGAAAATTTTTGTGGTAAATATTGTGTGAATTATCCCTTCCGGTTTAGGGCAAAGTCAAAGATCGACCGTCCTGAGGTCGCACAACTCCCGAGTCCAGTCACGGATCAGTAACTTCTACTCCTAACAAACTTCTGCCAACAGGTGATATTCCCATAGTCTAGCTGGAGTTGAGCTGTCTTCTACAAATAGCTTCCAGACAAGACAGGTACACAAACTTCTCATTTACACCATTGTCAATAAACTGCTAACAATTTACCAGGCAGAATTTCCCCAAGGTCAATATGAGCCTTAGCTATCTCCCTCTCGAACTCTTGGAATTAATTCTGGCGAATATAATCCCTGATAAATGGAATCATTACAACGACGGGCTTGAAGTTCTTAATCTGAGAACTGTTTGTCGTAAGCATTTAAAGCGCATCTTTTTGAAAGGTTCCGCTGAATGGTGGGATTTCAGGTAATTTTAATCAGGAGATTCTGGCGTTATTATCGAAGCAGGATAAGGCGAGCTGGAGTTTACTACATTGGGCGGCGTTTTGTGGATACGAGAGAGTAGTGCAACAGCTGCTGGAGAAGGGGGCAGATATCGCCGGAAAGAATGGATCCGGACAGACAACGCTGTCCCGGGCAGCTATAAAAGGGCACGAGGCGGTGGTGGAGTTACTGCTCAAGAAGGGGGCCGACGTGGAGTTCAAGGATTGCGCTGGCCAGACGCCGCTATCTTGGGCCGCAAGGTGCGGGCACGGGGCGATTGTGAGGCTGCTGCTCGAGGGGGGGGCCAACATGGAGTCCAAGGATTGCGCTGGCCAGACGCCGCTATCTTGGGCCGCAAGGCGCGGGCACGGGGCGATTGTGAGGCTGCTGCTCGAGGAGGGGGCCAACATGGAGTGTAAATCTGAACATGGTTTGACGCCACTCTGGTGGGCTGCAGATCGGGGACATGAGGCGGTTGTGAAGCTGCTCGTCGAGAAGGGCGCCGATATCGAGTCCAAGGATGACAAGATTGGCGTGATGCCGCTATTGTTAGCTGCGTGGAACGGGAACGAGACGGTTGTAGAGCTGCTGCTGGAGAAGGGGGCGGATATCGCCGGGAAGGATAGATCCGGACAGACAGCGCTATCCCAGGCAGCTATGAAAGGGCACGAGGCAGTTGTGGAGTTACTGCTCGAGAAAGGGGCCGACGTGGAGTCCAAGTATGGCGATGGTCAGACGCCGCTGTCACAGGCTGCAGCCAAGGGACATCAGGCGGTTGTGAAGCTGCTGCTTGAGAAAGGGGCCCAAGTGGAGTCCAAGGATGGCGTTGGTAAGACGCCACTCTTATGGGCTGCAGCCAAGGGACATCAGGCGGCTGTGAAGCTGCTGCTTGAGAAAGGGGCCGACGTGGAGTCCAAGGACACAAGCTATGGCCGGACGCCGCTGTCGTGGGCTGCGAGTGGCAGGCATAACGCGGTGGTGAAGCTGCTGGTGGAGAAGGGCGCCGACGTGGAGTCCAAGGACACAAGCTATGGCTGGACGCCACTGTTATGGGCTGCAAGGCACGGGTGCGAGGCGGTGGTGAAGCTGCTAGTGGAGAAGGGGGCCGACATAGAGTCTAAATCTCGCCATGGTCGGACGCCGCTGTCACAGGCTGCACAGAGTGGGGACGAGGCGGTGATGAAGCTGCTAGCCGAGAAAGGGGCCGACGTGGAGTCCAAGGACACAATCTATGGCCGGACGCCGCTGTCGTGGGCTGCACGGTACGGACACGAGGAGGCTGTGAAGCTGCTGCTTGAGAAGGGGGCTGATGTGGAGTCTAAGGACAGACTAGATGGCGCGACGCCGCTCTCGTGGGCTGCAAGGAATGGACATAAAGCGGCTGTGAAGCTGTTACTCGAGAAAAGGACCGACGTAGAGTCCAAGGATGGCGCTGGCTGGACGCCGCTATCGCGGGCCGCAAATGGCGGGCATAAGGCGGTTATGAAGCTGCTGCTCGAGAAGGGTGCCGAGAAACCTCTACATTGGGAAATACTGAGAAGGCACTGCTAATCATCTGATCCTTTTTCAGCACATTCATACCCCTTAGATTATGGTGGAAGAACATGGTGATATCTAAAGATCACGTGTTAGTTACTCGTGCAAGCGCGCAAACTCATACCGCGGCGAGCGTGCCAGAGACCCCTGGACGCAGAGACAGGCCACAGCTATGTACAAAGAACGTCATAATAAACCCAGGAAAAGCAATAATCTGACAATCATATTTCAGGATGGACAGCCACACAACTCAGTGCAACTTCGGAGGTTCGCACAGACATGGGATGGATAATGGTGTACTGGACCGTGATGGGATGAGCGCACGACAGGTTGTTGTGCATAACGCATTCAAATAGTGGGTTTTCCGCTTAGCGGCGGGCTCCTACAAGAGCAAAGTTCTGGGACATGTCTGTCAGTATCACTGCGACTAACAGGGCTTAAGTTTCAGATACACCGGTCCTCAGCTTGGCCATTAAGGTGGCGGGGAGGGTGTTGCGCCAGTGGCCGAGTAAGACCGCTAGCCATACTCTCGTAACGCGACCAACACCCATGGCCTTCACATTGTCAACGAGTCTCTTATCCTTTCAAACTTGACTCTCAAGCTGGACATCGCCAAAGGCAGTGCTTTATGTGGCATCGCTGTGGGTGAAGTGGCGGAAGTGGGGAAGTGGGTGAAATGGGCGATAATGACACTACCCAGTGTGTAAGCAACTTCACAGCGCTGAGTTGACAGTGCAGAACGGCCGTAGCGACGTACTACCCGTTAGGCATTTGTGGGACACAAATTTGGGAGCTTACCATGAAAAAATCTGTGCAAAAAGCCAGCGCCTGTCAGGAAGCCCATACTCAACCCGTACGGAATGACTAACGCAGAAAGCATGCGAATCAAGCTAAGTGCATTTCCTTTGACACCAAGGCGAGCTCATCGTGCTGATTAAGGTCACTCATGCAAAGGAAAGCAGGTCACCAGCAGAGACAGAGCTGAAGAAACCCTTTTCCAGGCGCATGTTACCTTTCACGCGCCTGCACGAGAGACGAGCTCGACATTTCGGCTCGTGTGGGCACCCTTGAGGCTGGCATGCACAACTGAAGAGAGAGGAGTAAAGGTAGGATCGCTGAATAAGTGAACACAGCTTACGGCATGAGGAGTGTGGAGTCATTGCCATAAGAGACAGGAGACTCCCATGTTCGAGCTTACACCATGGTTCAACAAAACATCCCAAATACAAGGATAACACGAAGCTAGGTTGCACTAATCGAATCGCGTCTCGTGCTAAAGAAGCCCAGAACGTTGATAAGCAGACACCGCGAGTCAATTAAGGGTACGAGCATCTGCAAGATCCGAGACGAGGACTGGCTGAAAAGTCAAGACTTTGGATACGGATTGCTTGTGAACAACATCAAGTTTTGACGCTGGTGACTCGAGTCAAGTAGGAGCAGAAACGAGGATCACTTCGTAGGGCGAAATAACATTGAGGCCGAGATCACAGAGGGGCACCAGAATATGATTTGGCTCTTGGTGTGGTTTCGTTGTGCTTGCAGGTTGGCCCGTCTCTGAAGGGGGTTTAATAAGCCGGAGAGGTGGTCCACTACTGTATGCACGGGCTGCTTGGAGACAACGCAGGTGATGGTTGTGCTTTGAAATGTCACGACACAACCTTGGCGACAAGCTCTGGCGAGGAAATAGGGTTACTGCAACTCATGTGTGCTTGTGTTGCTGCAGCAGATAGAGGCGGACTAGACGATGCTCTCTCCATGTGTTGGGCCAGCGCAGGCATTACAGAAGCCATCGCTCGATTGAGGATTGCCCAGAGCTTTCGCTGGCACGTGTAAAGTATTGCAGACGAGCCAAGGGCGAGCAGGTCCGTATTTGTCAGTTTGCTGCCAACACCCGTGGAGTTGTATCGACTGCCGATCCTGGCGTATCTCTGGAGACAGACTCTACACAGAAAAACCGCCTATGAACAGCGGTTGTGAGGTTCGAGTGAATTCACTAGACTCCTGCTAGCCTCAGCCAGGACCATCCTCGTCTTCTTCATTCTGTTTGTCCAGTGCCCTCTTCCATCCTTCCATTAGCTCGCGCATTCCCCCTTCCTGTGTCGTGCTTGCGTCAACAACTTCTTTCGGCAGCTTGTGAGCACTGTATTTCGTTGCAGTGAATTGATAGGCTTCAGGGTCGTCCCTTTCGACAAGCCGGAATTCCGGTTCGAAGATATCTTCATCTTCCGACTCGGTCAAATGGTCTGGCTTTCCGTCTTCTGGGCCTGTAATTTGCAGAATTTCTAGCCATGAGAACAGCAGTGGATCTGTCCTTGGTGCCCAAGGGTTGATATCAATTAGCCACACTCTGTCGTGGGGAGGCGGAATGTAGACATCAAAGACGAAGTTTCTGTCGGGAAAGTTGGAAAGAATATGGTCCTGTAGAAATACCCGTATCTTGTTCAGGAGGCTTGGCCGTAGTTCGAACAAAAAAGTGAAGTAATTCATCTCTCGTTGACTGACAGCGAGAAGTGTCTTGTTGCGTACGAAGCATCGAAATTCGAGGGCAGGGTTTAGGTTGAAGGCCTTCCGTAAGACGAGATGGTATGGAATTGTCGGCGCTGGGCCATCTTCGACAGTGTCATCAAGGGCGTGATCTAAGTCGTGTGTGATAAAATCGCTCGACTTCAACAGGAGGTAGATGTCGTTGGCGGACGAACAAAACATATCGTTAGTTGCCAACATGAAAGTGGCATCCTTAGGAGCACTCCAATTAAGCTTCGGCACAACTTTTCCTCCAAGCTCTGCTACCGTCTCTCGGATGCGGATGTGTATGTCTTGCCATTCTCCGGAAGGATCCTCGTCGTCCGATGAGTCAGAGTAGATGCCAGAATCATCGTCTGCGGTTACTGCCTCTTCGTTCGGTAGAACGATCCCGTCAGCGCGCAGATAGTTAAGGAACGCATCGGACAGGGGTATCAGGCGGGCTTTCGGAGTGACTGAACGGAGTCTGCAAACGTTAGAAAAGAAGGCCCGGAAGGAGAAGTGCTTACTTAGGGTACCAGGAGTGGAACGAGCAGTTCAGGATATGCGACCTAGTGATGGGTTCAAAGGGTAGTCGGCGTGGTGGCTGTGCACCCTCGTCCAAAGACATATCGTAAGGGCTAGGTCAGTTTGTGAGAGAATGCTCATACAACTGCTGCAACTGCTGCAACTGCTCATGCGTCATTCAGTCGTGCCAAGGCTTCGGGTAAATTCATAACCCTAGCCATTAGGCGGACCACGCAATACTGTGAACTAGCCCTAAGTAGGGGGGGCAGAACTGAGCCGCACTGCTCAACCCGAGAGGTTGTGCTTTGGCCCGGTCACCAGTGACCTTCTCGCCTTCTCACCTTCTCACCCTTTTATCCATGCACTGCGTCGGGCCAAACAGAGTAATTGCTGAAATGGTGCCTTGGTCTGCTTACCTCAGCGTTTCAATGACGCTGAGCATACACAATCCTGCTTACTTCACAGCAAACTATGAACTGTGCCTACATTCGTAGTTTCGTACTTAAGTTGGTCTTGCAGAAGTCTACCCAAGTGGCGTTCAATCTTGGTTCTGAGTTAGGAAAGCTTGAAACGATTTGTAGACCTTCACGCAAAAGAAGTATGATAAGAAGCTCTTGGCCACAATACTAAGAGTCGGCAAACACTTCCAAATGACTAAATAGTGCAGCACAGCTTTGCCAATCCTGTTAGTTACCTCATTTATCAAGCATGAGCCTTCTCATAATCTTCGTGCTTGACCTCATGCAACCACGTAGTCTCTACTTCATCATTAGCATTACTTGCACTCATACCACAAGTCGATCTGGTATTCGTACTCCCAAGAGATATAGCGGAATGAGCCATGATTGTGGTATTTGTAGCACCATGCCAATGTACCTCGCCAGCCGGGACGTGAACCATGTCCCCCACCTGGAGTTTCTGCGGCTCTTCCCCTTCGGAACAAATGAGGCCCGTTCCAAGAGTGACGGTCAAGATCTGGCCCCTCTCGTGCTTGTGCCAGAAGGTGCGGGCACCGGGCGTAAAGCACACGTTATTTGCCATGCAATCGGTGGCTTGGAAAATGGGGTCCATATGGACAGTGCCAGTGAAAGTCTCAGTTGGGGTACGTGAATCGGCGCCAGGTTTGTGGGCGGCGCGGATCAACTGCATGATGTGCTAGCTTTTCAACTATTTCGGCTTGATTTTCGAGAAGTCTTCCCTTGAGGTCTACGGGTCAGTCTCCTGAAACTCACGAAGTCATATATGCGCGGTATGTCTCGTTGGGGGGTTCGCAAAAGCACAACATGCCATCTCCAAATCTCCACTCTCCAATTTACTACTCCAACTCTTTGGCTACGTCATTTCCCAATAGTATGGCACATCAAACACGAAAAGATATTCTTGACCGCTAGCCTATATGTGGAAATTGGATCAATAGGCTATCACGGCATGGTCAAACGGGTTCTTGTTGGCTACGGCATCGATGTCGACGCGGTCAGTGGTTGGTGCGTTCTTCGTACAATCTCGTCAATGCAACAGGGTCATTGAGAAGATACAAGGATCAACACCCAGAATGGGAGTCCCGCTGGCATGACGGACGTTTCCCGGGGCATATTCGGTGCAACGGTTGGGATCGATCGGCTACTCAAGCTATGGGAGAAATACCATATCAAAGCCAACTGGTTTGTACCGGCACATTCCGTGGAGTCATTTCCGAAGCAGATAGCGAAGATTCGAGATGCCGGTCATGAAATGTAAGCTCGAATGTTGTTTCTAAGCTTCTGTGCTGATCTTGCTGACGTCAGAGGATTACACGGATATACACATGAGTTCGTTTCCGGACTGAGCGAGAAACAAGAGCGAGAAGTGCTTAAAAAGTCCATCGAGGTCTTGACAGCCTTTACTGGGAAAAAGCCCAGAGGATGGACAGCACCGGCCTGGACAACATCGAAACAAAGTATTAAGCTGCTCGAGGAGTTCGGCATTGTAAGTCTTCAATGCCCATGAAAGTCCCTGTTCATGACAGATCCCTCGCAGGAGTACGATCACTCTTTCATGCATCATGACTCCCAGCTCTACTATGTGCCAGACTGTATGCAGCAGGTCACGGAGTCGGACTACAGTTTGGAAGCTGCAAAATGGATGGTTCCAATGACGAAGCTCACCCCGAGTAGCATCGTCGAAGTGCCCGCCAATTGGCATCTTGATGACTGGCCGCCTATGCAGCCCAAGATGCCGGCAGCCAGCGGTTTCGTGGATCCGCATGTTGTTGAGCGGCTGTGGAAAGAGCAGTTTGATTTCTTTTACCGTGAGTACGATTCGTTCGTGTTTCCAATCTCAATACATCCGCAGGTCAGTGGGAAACCGCAAGTCATTTTGATGCATGAGCGGCTCATTGAGTATATCAATTCGCACGAGGGTGTCGAGTGGTGCACATTTGAGAGGATGGCAAAGCTCTTTAAGGATGGAGCATTTGGCGGAGCCACTGTCGAAGGCGGCGCGGATATACAAGATAAATAGTTCTTGAGTATTTATTTCTCTACCTATCCCACACCTCTTGTGTGCAGTTGAGGCACTCTGTTGTAGTAGCAAGTTGCAGGTCAGTCATTTTCATTGACCTTCAATCCTACAACCCGCTTCGGAGATTTAGATTTTATGCTTTCAGGGGCAGCCGCCAAGCATGCTAAGCCCTACAAAAATTTGAAATTGCTGTCCCCAATCCGTCAGAAGTAGAAGGCTGAACCACGGCTTCCATGAAAGATGACAATCTGAGGGCCATTCATGGCCCCAGCTAAATGCCACGCGTGGCACCTTCCCTACTCCACCATGCTAAGCGCAAGCATCCACTTCTGCCAATTCTATTGCGCGAGTGCAGGGACACACGATCAGCTCAGAATGAACTCAGATGGCTGATAGAGCATGCCATTGCCCTACAATCGTCACCTCCAAACCGAACACGACGCAAACCCCTTACCAATATATCTTCAGCACTAGGATGGAGGACCACTTTACGGAAGCTGGTTCGGCGAAGAGCTAAAGGCGAACCCCTCCAGTACATCCTGGGCACCCAACCCTTTGGCGATCTGGAAATTCTATGCGAAAGAGGCGTCTTGATACCAAGATCTGAGACAGAAGGATATACAGTCCAGTTTGCAGAGTTGGTCAGGCAAAATGCGCGGGCTGAGAGGCAGAAGCTTCGGATCCTTGACCTATGCACGGGCACAGGTTGCATATCCTTGCTCCTACATTCGCTCCTAAGGCCTCCGAATGTTGAGCAGATGGGACTAAAAGGACAGCCAGCAGATCGCTTGAATGCAGGCCTTGAAATTTTGGGCGTTGATATTTCGGAAACGGCTCTGCAGCTTGCACGGACCAACCTCCTCCACAATTTGAAGCAGACAAATTTGCACCCGTCCGCAGAGCAAGATGTTTCGTTCGCACAAGCCGATGTTCTGCACAGGGTTATTGGGAACTCGACTGTCAAGCGAGACTCAGCACTGGTGTCAAAGAATGACATCATTGATACAGAACTAGGTACCACAGTGCCATCCATCTGGGAAGTGCTGCAAAGATATGGTCCGGAGAACGGGTGGGATGTTCTGATTGCCAACCCACCATATATCTCTCCAAGACAGTTTTCACCTGGTGGCGCAACGACGAGGAGCGTGAGGCGATGGGAGCCAAAACTGGCACTCGTTCCGAGACTGTTGAAATCCTGCACTCCGCGCGTCCCTATTTGGCAAGGGTACCAACACCAACATCAACCAACCCAAGTGGACCATAGTGACGAGTTCTATCCACCTCTCCTAGAGCTTGCCCGATCAGTTGATGCCAAGGCTGTGGTGCTGGAGGTGGGTGATAATGAGCAAGCTCTCCGAGTCCGTAACATGGCGGCTCAACGTTTTGCCAGCGAGCCGGACATGGTGGCGGAGGTTTGGAGGGATGACGGAACTGTGTATACGGGCACTCCAGACGACGATCGCAATGGCCCGTTGAGCGAATACAGAGCAGTCGTGGTATGGAGGTCTTCTTGGGCAACTTGGAGGATGAAAAACGCCAAGGCCTGAGGGGGCAGTGCATCTGAAAATCGACGCGCCCGGGTTCTCAGAGATCACTGTAGCAAACATGTGGAAAGCAGTAGAGGAAGATTCGCACTAATGCAATAGAGCATCATGTCAAATCAAAAATATGACTCCGGGTACTGGAAATGAGGTCCGTTGCCCAGCGCCAGCCTCTTCCTATGACTTGCCACCCGTGTGTTGCAAGAAAGCGCAATCCAGACCCCCCCCGCCCCGGGCCACGCTAAGTTAATGTACATCAAGCAGTCTACCAGAACATTGCCCGATCCCATGCCTCCCAGTCCTGTACCGTACATGCAGTTATGAAAGCCTGCTAATGCCATTGCCGCCCATGGCTCTCCACTTGTGGAGCCAATTCACTGTCTGCCCGTGTCCATTGCGCCGGAATCCTTCCCACCTTAAACCCCCCATACGCCCAATCTGCTCGCTGTCGCATGGATTGCCCGCATGATGCTGAATCACATGAACCCCTTGGGCACTTTCCGTGTCAAGATGCGCTCCAGGTTGCTTCCTTCCTGGTGCAGAAACCTCTCCATTGGCGTCAGGCCGACGTACTGCTTCTCTTTCTTCAAATGCTTTGATAGGTCGTACCCAGAGACGGCGTGGGTCTGTCATGGAGGATAAAGCATATTAGCCAAGTACTGATTGGGTTGTGGATGAAAAGAGAGGTAGGATAGGGTACCTGTTCGCACTTGACATCCCTGCTAGGCTTTGATGCAGGATCGGTCATGAGTTTGGTGTTGTTGTATCCTCCCCGCCCACTCTTTCCTTGGCCGTCAGCAGGATTCAGGTTCTTTCGTGATGGGTTTGTCGACATGGTGGTAAGAAGCACGTAGAGGGAAAGTGAGAAGAGATTGGGTGTAGAAGTCACAAAGGGTAAAGGAATGGGCTCAAAAACGACTGTCAGCGTAATCAAATTGGAATACTGCTTGTGCTTGGAGTACTGTTGGTCCTCAACTGACAAGAGCAAGAAGTTTGAGAGAGCTGCGGGTTGTGCCTACGGGTGTGTGTCGTTGCCATGATAATATGAATCACATCAATCCAGCGCTGTTGTGCTCGCCGCAGAGTGCTACGAATATCGAGCTTCATTACCGTTGCCAATCTCAACGGTCGGTTCACCTCAGGCCGCAACAGCCACCTGAATGGATTGATTCCGCATCGCCGTTTCAACGTCTGTTGGAAATTTCCGAGTTCCACGTGAGGCAGGTGGCGATGTTATGCGGCGAGAAGAAGTGCGCAATTCTAACCCCCCAAGTTAGCGGCTAAGCCTGTTCCTAGTAAGAGATCGTCGGGTGTCAGCTGGCTGGTACGGGCTTGAAACCCAGTGGCTCGTGTTTACGGGGATGGAGAAAAAAGACTCATGGTGATGTATCTATCCTTGTATCGTAGACCGGATGAAATCGATTACAATGCGGGTTTTGGACATTATTTGGCTTTCGCTTCCCTGCAACCGTTACGCAACTACTAGATCATTCGCTTCCAGAAAGGGTTGGATTCGGCTCCCGGTAATGACAACCCTTCAAACTTAGTCGACTGCTTTTTATTCGACAATAACAAGGCCCCGGCCGAAACTGTAAAATCGTCATGCATGTCTCAACTGTCCTAGCTTTTTCCCCGGTCTGTGACGATTGACCTCATACTGCATTAGTTGCAGCACCTGACGGAAGTGCGAAGGAATGGGATGTAGATCAAATCTGGGCTTTCTCGTCGATCAAGAGTCTGACCGGAAAATTCCGTGATACGAACAAGAACTTCCATTATTCGGTTATTCCTTGTCCAAGAGCGAGATTACCTTCCCTAAAAGAGACAAACCCTATGCTCGCGTATGATGGTAGCTGCATCAGAGATTTCACCAACCGGTGAGTATGGTATACTTTGCGCAATCGAGCGCGAAGGATCGGCGCTCTCATCTCGACTACACCGTCCCCCGAGAGGCTTGGGGGCGGTGCATGACATAAACCATGCTCAAAGGCGAAGCTGCACAGTTTTGACAGGGGAAGTTGCACGCGTGGTCAAGGTACTCTAACTAAGATTTAAGCCTAACCATTCCTAGGACTGCACGCAGATGGGCATTCCTGCAAGTCAGATTATTCCTCTAGAAGCTATATGGTGCTGGTCACCATTTCCCCTTCAGGCTTCATTCATCGTCAAGCGCATTACCTGTAGAGTGAAAAATCCCTTCCCACATTTACTATGGTGTGGGATGCATTTTCCAGTACTGGACACATCCATCGCTAAACACGCCGACTGCAGCCGTCTTCCTGTTTGTGAAGCTTGCGCACGTTCCACGTGGTAAATGCCATCCATGTGCGCTGATCGTTCAAGTGGGCGGTGTGGCACCGAAGACGTCATTGCGAAAAGCTCGGACCCTGTCAAGTCAGCCTGACCGAGCTTGGGCAGCACCGACACCACCCCCCCCTTGACTCTTTCGCTGCATTCGCCCTCACCCTCACTCTTCTGGGACAAACTATTTGTCTGGGCGGCTTACAATGTGCATTCAGAGCAAGGGTCCCTTATCCCTCATCAAGCCGTAGTTTGGAAACGCGAGGCCGGCAGGGGGGCAGGAAAATAGTTTTGCCCTCTCGAGTTGCTCGGGTGAGAGTCGACGTCCCAACGGCGGTGAGAGAAACTTTGCCTGCCTCTGCTCCAACGCAGGACAGTGGAATTTCAAAACCCTACACGGGTCTCGATCGGTAGGCTCTAGCTAGACTCTTCGTACTTTCTAAACTTTAGGTACAGTACAGTGATTGCCCTAGCCATGCACACCAGAAAAGTAAACGAAAGTAACTGGTCCCTGCATCTCAAATAGTATACAGTGAGCTTGGTCAAAACGCTTACGACATACATAGAACATGGTGAACAAGATCGGGAGACTGCATATCGAGAGCTTACGAATACAAGCTGTTTGAAACACGACTTTTGGAAAAGTCGCAAATGCGCAAGTAAAGGGGGTGGCGACGAGTCATCGTCATCGGCCACCAATCGTAGACGCGACGTTGTCCTCCAAATTCAAATGACTTCAAGAAGCACGTCGCTTGGAGATCTAAGCAGCCGACGGCCGCCTCAAGACCTCCTCGCAGTTAGCGTCGAAGCGCATGTTCCACAGTCTGATGCTGAATAATGTGAACGCTTGCTGGATAACGAAAAGGTAAAGTCTAAAAGCCGACACATCAGATATCATCTTCCGTCCTGAGATGACACTGTGTTCCCCCATGCCTGGACATGACCCAAGCATAGTGCGACAAAATGGAAAGCAGGCTCACTTGACTTCCACGACAACAGGCTGCCATGTACTGTCGTAGATTTGTGAAGCCCAAAAAAGGTCGTCCCCAGGACAACGAGGGACGTCGATCTGCTGGATTAGTCTTCTGGCTTGTAGGAGATAGCTCTTTTGGCTTTCATTGAAGCTGTGGCTCTTCTCCACGTCGGGCCAATTTGGCGCCGACAGAGGGAAATGCCCCTTCTCTTGTTGGTGAAAGTTGAGTAATGAGTTGGCACCAAAAGTGATCATCTCGATGAGTGGTCGGTTCGAAAATCGCTTCCAGGGAGTGTGAATCGACGCAAACTCTACATCGTGTTTCATGGTCAAGTCGACATGGTTTAGCAAGATGAAGGTTGCCAGATGAATCTCGAACCAATCTTCCTTCTTTATAGGCATGATTTTTGCTTTCATCGCTTTCCGAATGTCGTCAAGCATGTGCCTGAGATAGTCATATATAACGATATTGTCGATTTGAAAGTCCATGATCGGAGTGACCGGAATTCGCTCTGAGAAGGGGCTCGCTGGTGAACGATCAAGTTTCATCCCCAGCGTCTCATCACCTCGAATACTCCATGGGTCTTCGATGAGGCGGCCTGCCACCCAAAATTTGATCGTCAATTTGATCAGGGAAGACTCCGGAGCCCGGTCAAGTGCAGTCTGGAACACCATACGAACGAAGGTCGTGCTGGGGTCGCAGGGAGGAGGTAGAACTTGATCGACATACCTCTCCAAATTCGAGTCAATGAACAGACGGACCTGCTCCTTGGCATGATCTCTGTCCGCGATGGCGTAATGAGGACATTCGTAGACCTGTGGGACATCGTTATCATACCATGTATAACCTGTCCTGTCGCTTGCGACCGGGTCGAATCCCTGCACCCGTAAGTTGAGGGTACTATTCGAGTGTCCTTGTGACAGCCGCAACTCAATGTACGGCGGACCTGCCTGTCGAGACTTCTTCACAGGCAAATTCGTGAGCGGCTTCCACTCCGCCTTCTGAGAGTCTTGTGGTATTTTCATCTCTTTGAGCCATCTAAGAGTGTTGGCGAGATCTCTTGACGGACCCAGGCGGATAATCTTGACATCCTGAAATCTTGCCTTCCGGCAAATTACAGGACAGAGGGTGGTTGATTTCTTGAAGCAGCTCTGGCACATACCAGAAGGGTGTGAACTTGGTACGCACTTATGCTTATTTGTCTTCATTTGACAGGGCAGGCAGGCGCCAGTCCTGCGGTTTTCGGCGGTGTGTAGATTACTATCTGCGGACTTGGTGCGCTTGCTGGGAGGAGATTGGCCGATGACGTCTCTCTTACGTTTTGTCTCTGATGAGACTTGGGGAGAGAGGCCATTATCGCTATTGCTCGGCTCACTGAGAGGTAATGGAGTGTTGGTGCTGCTAGGATTGGTCGCTGTTGGTGTCTCGCCCCAAGTGGGTGAAAACGGGAAATACTCGTTGAATACAGCTGCCGGCTGTGTCGGAGCAATCATATGGAAGGTGGTTGGATCGGCGTACGACTCGTTGGAGAATGATCCGGATGGTATTTGCCCTAGAGAAGTGTCGAAGTCTGGGAAAAGGCCGTAGTTATAAGACGCCATTGTCGGAGACCTGGGGGTGCGACTCGCAGGAGAAGATGAGTAGGAGAAACTTTTAACCTCAGACACCAGTGGCAGCCGAGTATCCACAACGTTCGCAGACTGCCAGAAGATTCAGAACGCAGAATGCGAGACTCAAAGGCAGTCAAAAAGGGATGCGAATTCGAAGGATTAGTTCTTTTGAGGCTTTCCCGGCAATCCGGGGGGGTATGATGGCAGTGGCTTGGGGCAGTGGTCTCTGACGTCAAACTGCCAAGCACAGCACCAAGCCCGTCAGATTACGGCGCCACGGCGTCAATCACAAGGTGTCCCAGCACTCTTTCAGCTGAACGAACGAACATGCCCGCTCCGAACTAAGATCGACACGCGGGATGCTTGCGACTCTTATGAAATACGGTGAAGGGAAGAAGATTGTGCCCAGCGCTGCTGATCTCGCCTTGCTTTGGGAAAGTTTGTTATGGGTGTGCAGAGATCATCATTTCTAAGGCTTGCAAAGCTGGCTTTTAGCCAATCGTTAGGCTTCCCACGTCCAAGACGCAGGCACGAATCGCCCCAAGCATTGCCAGCCAAGACGTCAGCAAAGCCGGGCGTGTTGCCCCATGGGCGTTGAAAAGCGCTAAAACTAATTGCCGATCGACCTGCCTGAAAGCACCCTAGCGTTATTTGCGGCGAGCCACGCGCCGACCAACTGTTTTGCCATTCTCCCAGCGCAGCCCCGAAGCTATCCCACAGGGCCTCCCTTCATAATACCTGCATATAGGACTTTGGACTCGACTACACAGAGTACCGACAATTTTTGTAGTCGTTAACGTTGAAAATGAGCCAAGTGAGGAAAGCAAGACCACCCCAAAAGAATGTTTTCAGTCCCCCCAATTTCAGCCATGCCCCGACGAACGTTGTTGCGTGCTGATATAGGACCGGTCAGTTATGGGCTCCAACGGCCAGCGCAGCTGTTGATCGGCATGCTCGAACGCCTCCTTCCAAGTTTGCCGAATCTGCTGAGGGATCGCCCAGCCGAGCTTGTCGTTATGCAGCCAAATCCGCACAAGATGCCGCCGATTGCTCGACGAATCAGTGAAGCCATTTCTGGCGTGAAGCAAGCCCAGGTTGTTCCAAAAGAGTACATCTCCGCCTTCCAGGTCAAGAACAAGTGCGTCTTCCTCGGCGAGAAGCTGGACCATGTTAAGAGCTTCGACCTGCTTGTCGCTCAGCTCTGGAATGTTCTTGCTGCGCGGCGAAGTCGCCGAACCCAGCAGCGGCCGCCTTGAAAAAGAAAATACAACCTTTCCGGCCTCCAGGTGGATCAGCGGTCTTGTCTTGTACGGCGGATTCTGTCCAAAGCTACTATACTGTCAGTGCTCGCATCTCTTCGGGACGAGATGATCACTTGCGTGTCGAAAACCCAATCGTTGTCCGCCAATGCCCGAACAAGGTCTGGCCGGGCCCTCTGGAGCTGATTATATATGTGCCAGGAAGATACAATCTTACTTTCGCCACCGTAGGCGGCTTTCTCGAGAGCATACAGACCAAGGATGCTGCCGGTATCTGTGTGGAATGGCTGACCGGTGGACGAGTCCGTTATTCTGTGTCTTTACAAGACTTTTGAACTTCACTCACCTGGCCCACGGAAGAATATGGTGCCTGGCGCTCGTTATCGGGAGCGGCAGCTGAACCCAGATCGGTAAGGTGGACTACGCAAATCAGACCTGCTGCACAACCTTCTACACCTTCGCATACTCACGCAGCATATTCCCGTATTCGTCCTGCCGACCAAATCGATTTCCGATGTATGAAGCAATCCCAACATATATGACAATATTCTTGAACTTCGAATACCGCGTTGGGTCCAGCCCGCGAAGAACGAAGAAGCCACGTCCGTTCGCGATTTCTTTTGCCAAACGATGTAGAAGGGGTCCGAGTGTAGCAAGAGGGAAGGTTTCGGGACAGATTTGTCCAATGGATAGGCCTTGGGCTATGTTGCAATGTTATTCTGAGTTCTTTCAGCATCATGCAGGTAAGTTGGGTGATTGACCTTCAACGTCTGCTGCTGCATCTTCTAGTTCTCCTACATGCTGCTCCTGCAACTCAACTCGGTACATATCTGGCCTTTCTTGGAATTTTGCGCCCGTCCAAACCATCTCTGCATCGATTGATTGGGGGAAGTTAGCAGCTGCGGACTCGCGCTGGCGTATCGCAGGGCCATTGACGAGCTTCCAGTCAAGTTTCCAGTCAAGCTTCCAGTCATTGACCTGTGGTCTGGCCAAATCCGGCAGCCAAGCTCTGTCAAACATCGCCATGGTTGGATTTAACGTGTCTGCCGTGCTTGCGGTTGCGATCAGTGGATTGTTCAGCTGCGCAGCTGATTGAGGCTCAACATTGGCCTGGATCTCGATCACGCCGATCACTCTGCCACGTGAACTTCAGCGTCCCCACCAATCCTTGTCTCCAAAAAGCGGGGCAACTCTTCCCAGAGCAGTCCAGGCTTCCCGACTCAAGGCTCTCACGTGATATCACTGTTGATAACTCACCACTAGTATCTAGGCTGCCTTGCACGATGTTGTATTCGTGCACTCATCCCTCAGCGATGTCTTGGAACCGGCGCTGTCGTCGCTGACTGGCCACGTCAGACCTATTCCTCACCACCTACACCCAATGCAAGTGTAAATCCTGTACCCTGAGATGTACTCATCATCGTAGAGCACCCAAAGATTCGAGTAACGCTTTCTGACATTCTTCTGCCTTGTCCACATAAAGTTCATGACCAGCTCCATCTTACAGGCACCAACTTTGAACCATTGACTCTCGCCTGTAATTCTCTCTGACTATCTTGTCCATCGAGCGGGGTCATCCCACTCTTCGTCGGAGCCAGGATCAACATTGGTACCTTGATATCTCCCACAAATCTACGAGCATCAACATTCGAAAGAAGCTCCGCATGGTCAGCCAAACCATCACCACTTGGAACAGCTACCTGCTCGATCCACTATCTCACATACACCTTGTCTGCAATCTGGTCTATACCCCGGCAAATTCAAATCCCTAATGCCCCATCCACGGGACCCAAGCTCCCGACACGCCGCCAGCAAGCTACTATGACCATACGCCAACCATTCTTGCACTGCCGGTGTCAAGTACATTGGTGTTGAGCACATGGTGAGTGAGAGCAATTGGTCGGGGTGCTTCACTACCAGGACTTCGTCAAAAAGACCGCCGGAGGACTCTCATCAATCTCCCCCTTATCCTTTGCGCCTCCTCCTCCTTCAAAGATTTAGCCACGTTGCCGCCCTTTTTGCTGTAAGGTTCGTACTTTATTGGAAGCCACTCGTCGCCGTCAACAAGGCTGCGAGCCTCAATTGGCTCGCCAGATGACTCTACTAACATGGCTTTTCCAGCCACGCTTGTCCACGCAAACGGCATTGCACGCATTACTATACCTATCCAGCTAGTGCTGCCTCCCTTGCGCAGGATGGCCTGCGCTAGCATAATAGTCGCCTCTTTGCGGTCATTTACGTTGAACGCGCTTGGGTCCAACATAACGCCGAACAAGCCCACAATGCTGAAAATCATGTCGACCGGCGTGACGATGTGCGGCCAAACACGTTCTATCAGATGCCGCGCTCGCGCGATTCACTGGTACTGCTCAATGCAGCCGTCAGCAAGAACAGGTTCCGTGTCTTCGCGCCGAGGACTTTGCTAGGAACGATTCAGCGACTTTTGGAGGCTTCTGGTCCGCAGCCACGAGCTTGAAAGTCAGCTTTCCGCGGATGCATGCCGTGATAAGTGTGCTCAGTTTAGTCACGGCGCAGCGATCTGGGATGATAATCTGAAGCTTGTCCCCTGAGTCTCCGGCTGAATTGGATAATTCTCCTGCACCCCACTCTCACGCGAACAACACGAACGCAGCAACTGGGGCCAAGGCCTTCCGCAGTGTCCATGCGTGGTGCGCCCACGATATCTTCTCACCTAGCGGCACAAAGCGCTGGATGCCGCCTGGGAGCACCAGACACTGCGTGCAATGCCGGTACAGACTGAACATGTGCGCGATTTGCTATCTCTTGTCCTTGCTTAATAGTCTGCATGATGCAGAGTCTATCAAGCTGGAGGTATCTCGCTTTGCGCAGTTTGGCCATAGGGTTATGAAGTGGGGGATTGGGGTATCTCCGGGGCGGCTGGTTTTCGTTTTCTTCGTCTTCCCCGTCCTCCTCGTGGCTTTCCTGACTTTCGTCGCTTTCGTCGTCTTCGCCGCTGATAAGTGATGCGATACAAAGCACAGCGGACCACATCGATGGAGATCATGTCCCCATCTTCGGCGCCTTTAACCCTGCTAATCTAAACACCCTAATATAATGTTCACGACCTGAGCCACAATTGTTGGCGTGTAGGTTAATAACGAGTCCGTCAGCCCGTGCCTATCATTCGAACGAAGATACCGTGTATTTCAAGAGTGACCCAAAGATGTATTGAGCCGTGATATAAGCAGATTTAGCCCGCCAAGAAAAGAATTGTCTTCTCCAGGTGGCTGAATGTAGCGTTGATTCTCTGTGCGGTGCCACTTTACAACTATGGAAAACGGGATCAGTAGTTAGGCCGTGAGATACAGAATCGTCCAAGAATAAGCTCCAACGGGGACCTCAACCCCCATTTTCTTCCTTCCCCCCAAACTCTATGCTATTGTCATCTGGAAGCACCTCCTACAAAGGATATCATCACAGGCTTCCAAAGTACTTCAACACCCCCTCGGGCACCCTCCCTTCCTTGTCCCTATGCTGCATCGCTTTCTCACACTCCACATACACGTCATACGCATGGAAGAAATCCCGTAGCGGCTCTGACCAGGTATGTTGATCTGCTGGCGGAAGTGGGCCTTGATAGAACTTGCGTATCAAGTCTACCTTGTCCAAAGCCTGCGAATAGAACATCGCGTTGGACATTATCTGCGTGGTCGCGCAGCGGGGGAGCCGGACGTCCTGGAAGGTCTGGAGGCGCTGTTCGACGGTGTCGTTGCAGGTCAGGTTGGCCATTAGGACTTCGAGAGCTGCGGCGTCTTCGAGCGCTGTGCCGCCGCCTTGGGCGTAGGCTGTTTGGGAGTCAGTTGTCTATCGCACGTAAGTTCACATGGAGCGGCGTACTTGGCATCATGGGGTGTGCAGCGTCGCCGATGAGGACTACTTTGCCTTTTGTTATTCGCGGGAGGGGATCCTGGTGGCCGAATGTATAGGCTTTCATAAAGTCCGCTTTTCTGTGTTGTGCGTCAGTCGGAATTGGGCTGTTTGCTGATCGACGAAATGCCGGAAGCGGCGCCCTTACGAGATAATTGCACGCCACTTGGGATGGAAGCCTTCGAGCACTTCGATTGCTTGCTTGACAGTCGCCGGCGCGTTCCAATCTAGTGCAGCGAACCATTTCAGCCCCGGAGACCTCCTTAGACAGGCCATCCGAACCTACCGTTTACACCATTCTGGTCTTCTTTTCTTGGGTGAACAATGGCGCAATTGAGCAGCTCGTCGCTGTCATAATTTCAGTCACTTTCCAATCAAACGTAACTATCCGCAATACCTTCGGCAGGGGTAAGTCATGAAGAAGACACCGGTTTTGGACACCGTGGAGCACATAAAACCAGAGGTCTCGTTGTCAAATAACGACCTGCTCATTTCATCGGACATGATCCTGTCCATGGGTATCAGGGTGCGGAAGACAGATTTCTCCGTCTTCCTTAACCCGACATCTTCCCCGACAACGTCCTTTGCGAATCGAGTCTTGAGGGCTGCCACTCAGCGATGAAGCGGACGAAAGGACTAGAGGGTGTACAGCAAAGCTTACCTTGTCGCCGTTAGCCACCACAATTAGGTCCTTCTGTACGTGCGTGCCATCAGTGAGGCCTATAATCCCTGCCTCGCAGTCAACATGGTAGACTTCACATCCCAACCTGATTGAGACAGAATGGTGGCGTTCCGCCAGGTCTCGAAGTCCGTTGTGTAGGTCGACGCGGTGAAAGGCATTGATCATATATCCGTACTTTGCTTGCACTCCGTCGAAACAGTCGTGGTAGTCCACTTCCAGGGTGTCCCACCGCAGGCTTCGATATTGACACTTGTTGCTCTCGCCTGCCTTTGCTGCATCGAAGCCCCAGCGCTCCAGTATCAAGCTTGCGTTCGGCGTCAGCGTGATAGCAGCGCCGATCTCGTTCTTGAAGGCCGAGCGTTCGAATACCTCCACGTCGTGTCCTGCTCTTTGAAGAGCAATGGCCGCCCCCAATCCACCGATGCCCGCACCCACTATGCCGCAGCGAAGTATTTTCGTTTCAGACATTGGCAGCCAAAAGGTGGTGTTGCTGGTAAAGTGAACCGAATCTGAAAATGGCTGAAGCGATTTCTAAGTTTCCCGTCAGCTCCTGTAGACCGGTGTGGGCGTCATCAGGCGTGCTACACACGCGGCGACCCCACTCGGGATATCCCTAGGTGAGCTCGAGGTTCACCGGATAAGTCTACGTACCTGTGAAAATGTGGCAGAAAACGGCGGCCCTGGGAGCCCGTTTTCGGAACCTTCGTCCTCGCCCTCTAAATCATCACCATCTAAGCGTCTATTCTCTTTTTAGCCAGACAGAGGCTTCAAATTATGAACATACTATTGCAGACCTAGCCTATTGGAGAGTCGGCGCGGTCGAGGAAATTCCTGGAGACTCTAGGACTAGACACTTTTCCGATTGTATGACACTTAGGAGAAGATAAGTGGTACTTGCAAGGGTGAATGAAACTAAACTTTATCTGGGATAGCTAGTGCTAAGAGTAAAGCGACAGGGATTACATAAGAATGGCGTGCGTCGCTGGAGTAATGGTAGTCGCTGGGAGTTATGGGAGGCGCTGGAGACTGAGAGTCGCTGGAGATTGGGAGTCCCTGGAGACTGGGAGCGCCTACCTTCCTCTGGCGATTACTTAAGTTCTCTAGAGACTACTTTTCTCTGGCGCCTAGGAAAGCATCCAGATAGAACGATATGCGCTTTCTAGGAGTTCTATTTTCGAAGCTGTGACTCCCGGGGAAAGATTGCCGTAGATCAGACACGGCGGGGTGGCCTTTTGGGGGGAATGGTGGTGCAGGTGTTGGCAAAGGGTTGTCCTCGAACCGCGGTGTTTATGCTCGCCAGCGACAACGACGTCGACTCGCTTCCTCAAAGAGCATCTCCAACCCTCACCACGGATAGGATGCAGCCGTTTAGTACATAGTTCGTACGTATTTGCGGCTTTTCAGAGGTCCTGGCCTGGTGCCGCATTTCTCGCTAAGTGACGACTTGACACTTGGTCCCTATTAACCCCTGTAAACAGGATTCGACGCATTAGACAGTATGTAAGTACGGAGGTCGCTACCAAAATTTTTTGCGCCTCCAACGCCAAGCCACATAATTCTGCCGGTTTTTCTGCTTACCTGTGAGGGCCCCTCTACCCCCCTATTATGGCCCCAACTAAACCAACAACGCTGGCGGTGAAGAAAGCGGTCAGTAACGGCTTGGCATTGGATGCGCAAAAACTTTTGGTAGCGACCTCCGAAATCCCGACCAGGCGTGCCAGGGTCTCACACGAGTCACAGCATCTCTTGCTTCAGCTGTATGCAGCAGAAGCGCGAATCGCTAATCGAGCCTGGCGCACATGACTTAACTTGACAGTAAACCGCTTCGAAAGTGGTTACTGGCGAAGCGAGGTGTGGAAGGACGGCAAGTTACGATTCCGGCGCTGCAGCAAGAGGCGGGGCAAGTTTGTCATGGCCAATGCGGCTGAATATTCACCTCAAGGGACGCTATATAGTACGTCAGTCTTGGGATGGAAAATTTGTATCAGGCTCCTTCATATGCTACCTAGCGGTCAATCAATCAAGCCAGGTGCAACTCCTTTCCAGGCCTTTCTAGCGCTGCACCGCATGTGCTGGAAGCTATGGCTTCCGTTACCAACGAGCTCGGCACGGACCTTGCGAAGCAGACTACCAACATGACTTCCAAAGAGTTCGCCAAGGACCTTGCGAAGCAGGCTACCAACGTAACTCCCGTTACCAAGGAGTTCGCCAAGGACCTTGCGAAGCAGACTACCAAGATCGTTTTGATGGCGGCCACTGGCGCGGCGGACCCCACAGCAGCTGTTCGCGCAGCCATAGACGTCGGTGCCCTTGCCTGGAGAGCTGGAACATACATATATCACAAGAACACAGTCCAAAAACAACTCGATGTATGTTTAGAAGAGTATCGTGAGGCCGGCTATCTTGCTGCAGTCAGTGCCACCGACGACGCCAATTACACGAGCTGGAGTACCACAATGAAGTTTCAAGAAGCCAAAATGGTGCTCCAGATTTATCCGGATATCGCCCAATATGTAAAAGAAGGAGCCTTTACTCAGGAGGAGCTAAAGTCACTAGGATTAGAGTCCACTGTGACAATATATGCCGAGGATACTAAATCGATGGGTGGTGACCTTATCGACCGCTTGTCTGCGTGTTGTGTCCGGGCCGGTGTCAAAGACATGACGAAAACGGACGCCATTCAAAGGATGGCGAATGTGAGCGCAATGAGAATAGGTGCAATAACCCTGCAGAATGCGTTCCTCGCGGAAGGCGAGAGACGTGAAAAGGGTGCAACGGCAGCTGTGGTGCCAGTCCTGGGAAGAGTCCTAGGAATTGCGGCCATGTGTGGCATCGCCGAGATCACGCTCTCGGAAATCAGTGAGTAACGACCCGCAGCTCTTCGTCGTCCTTGTTCTAAGTAGCCATAGCGATGCTTCTCGGCAGAGCTCCTATCTTTGAAACCGTCGCCCGAAGCCGTGTGGCCAGACTTCGCAACGCTCACGCGAGTGAGGTTTTCAATACTCTCCTGTTCAGGGGAAATACCGAGAGTGCCGCCAAAGGGTTCGGGGCGCATGCCGTGAACTTCTCCGGAGAACGTGTTGTTGTTGGCCATGTCAAGGCGCCAAAGAAGTCTGAGTTCCTTGAAGAGTATGCATCTTTTAATTGCGAGTTGTCTGGACCGCCAGACAAGGAGCACGCAGTAGGGACGCAAATTTACATGATGGCAGGCTGGGCCAATTTGATCAAACAAAGGCAGACTTTCGAGAAGCAACATGGCGCATTTGCACAAATGATGCATCTGCATGCTCCACTGAAGTCTTGGGATTGTCATGGGAACGCTTACATGAGCGCCGGAAAGATGGGAAAAATTGTCTTCAAGGTAAAAAAGTTGCCAGACGGGACGTTGATGGCGAAGCCACGGAACTTCGGTACCTTTGACTACAAAAGCGGAGCGAATTATAATGGCGGAAAAAATCGCACAAAAGCCAGCGGTTCAGACAAGATGTTTGGAGGCATCGTGGGAGCACCTATCTGTGGTTGTCGTGGGGTCGCCGACATCAGCAAGAGTGAACTAACAAAGAAGTGGAAGCTCGGCTCTGTGATCGAGATAACGAGTCGCGATTACGTCGGAAATACTATCGCTCACACACAAGACTTGTCGACAAAGAAATTGGCCATCTTATGGCGTCCGGGGGACTGGATCATGGGATGCTTCTTGGCACAAATCCTGCCTCAGAGCTCATACCTTCAAGGCCGTGGCGAATGCCTTTACTGTGCTGTCGAAAAGGCGGCGTTGTATGGTTGTGCTGAGGTGATCGCTTGTGGAGGTGGCAGGGTGTCGGCTGAGGCACTCCAGAGCGAGATGCCTGAAATTCAGCCTCTGGCAGAAAGTGTGACTATCCCAACCAGCACAAGCCCGGACGCGGTGTCCACGGATTTGTTGGTTGACGAGGAAAAAGGTCAGATGGCGGCCGTAGATCAGGAGGCTTGGCAAAGCAGTGCTGTGACTTCAGACGTCCCGTCCTTGCCGCCCCGGCCAATTGACACTGCAACAGCACTGTTTGACTATGAAGCTCAGGCCTTCGGAGACCTGAGCTTCAAAGTGGGTGATGTAATCGAGGTTGTGAAATCGACGCAGAACCAGATGGAATGGTGGACAGGCAGTTTTCGTGGGCAACAGGGCAGGTTCCCAGGTGAGTCCCCATTACCTCAAAAATTCCGAGTGCGAGTACTGACAACGTTGATCACACAGGCAATTACGTGCAAATGAATATGTCACGAGGTCCGGCAACTCCAGTGACGCCTTCCACTCCACGGCTGACCCGTGTGCTTTCGACTGAGAGCAATCCTGGCTCTCCTCCGCCAGCATATGGCAATATGTCGCCACGTCCGCCGTCTGCAGGCTTCGACTACTTTGCCGTCAGCGATACGAGCTGTGATAAAATTGTACCCTTGCCGGCCCAGAGGAAGCCTGTCGGTGTGACCCAGCGCGACTTGCTCATCGACGTCGGTCAGAATGCCTCTGTGGCCAACGCTGTGGATACGAAAATGCCGGATGATGGGACTAGGGAACACATGACTGAACTTTTAATTGAATTGTGAGGAACGTTTACACCACCTTCAACTCGTACGAGGACACCATGCAACCTTTTTTTTTTTAGCTCTTGATATCGTATGTACAATCACTGCTGTCAAAATCAAATTGCCGGCTAGAATTCTAATTGTGTCTTCTCCTCTCATCTCTCAGTCTACCGACAGCCTGCACAAGCTACCCATTCTGCAACTAGGGAGTTTCATATCGCTCGCTCGTGCGAACTCTTCCACCTGAATATGAGCAGCTCGCAATAGGTCGAACTGCGGACTATGGCGTCAGGGCGCGAAAAATAAATTGCCCAGCAGCAGTGTTGCTCCTACCCCTCTAGGCGAGCCAGGAGTCGTCATAGGTGAATCTTTCCCGGTTCAAATTGGCTGGGCGGTATGCCCCGGCGATTCAGGTACGACGGTGCCCACCACGCAGGCATTCGCCAACCGGTTGATTTTTCTCTCGCGGCAGTCGTATGCCCAACCTGTATATATGCGCAAAGCCTACAACCAGCAAATTCTAATCGAGGTACACAACGCATTCAACAACACACCACCCAACAGGCACGAGCAGATGGCCAGCGACTTGATGTCGGCGCTGGCTTCATATCTGGTGCACGCTGCCCGGCTGTGTGAGTTAGGTCTAGAGGAGTGCGCCCGCCGTGGTAGACTCTAACTCGGCAAAGAACGAGGCAGTGCTAACACAGCGTTGTCGTGGAACACGTTAGAGGGAGGTGCGCTGGATTCGTTCACGAGGCTTAGAACGGATCGTACTGCAGTGGTACTGCATCTAAGGCCAATAGGGTGAGCAGCCAGCTGGCGAGCTAGAAAACCAGGCAACACCATCAGCGTCATCGTCATCCCCGAGGGGAGACCACAGTCAGGCAGTTGGTGAGAGAGTGCTGCTGAGACCTCGAGCGAATAACAGCCGGCAGTCATGTGGAGGCATTCTCCTGACTGGCTTCGTCGTATCTCTCTGTGGGGCCGCGGGCCTGCAGGGGAAGGGTCGGGAAAAGCGGAGCTCGCCAGTGACCTGAAGCACGGGGCATTGCTAAAATGAAGAGGGAGGAGAAAAGGATGAAGAGAGTTGAATGGAAAAGCGACGGGACTACGGCTTTATAACCTGCCAGGGATCGGCCTGGCAGATGGAGCACGGCGGGCCGCCATACCGGGACGTAGCAGGCGGTAGGAACAGGTCGCTAAACCGGATGCGGTAATTCATAGATCCGTTTTTTCCCAAAAATATTGATCACGTCTTGTGCCTTTGGTGAGAAGCTGATAGCCGACGCTCACTTATGCCTTGCCAAATAAATGCTGGAAAAGGAAAGACAGAACAAACGACACTGATGGATACCTACGGACCTAGACAGTCAAAAGGGTTCAGGGGGGGCAACAGAAAGCTAATGCGGTCGCTAGCCTGTATATCATCTCCTGCGTGGCAAGGCACAGCCAGCTGTTTCATGCTGTGCATACACGTGGCCATTGCTAACCGGGGGCTGCATGGCTAGAGCATTATCTCGGGGAATTCTCGCGTTCGCAGGCACAACCCAATTTGGACTACTTGTGGCTGAACGTTTTGTTGTTGGGTAAACTTAACACCTCATTACATGTGTGGATGATAGAACCCCATTAGTTAGTCCAGGAGCTCGCTTGAATCGTCATAGCCCGCCACCGGCCGAGCCGAAACCAAATTGAGCTCTATGGAGGTGCTACTGACGATCTCCAAACCAGCATCTGGACCCTTCTCTCGTTCATGATACTCTAAGCTGACCTTCACTGAGCTCGGAAGGTGCTTTCCAGAGTTCCTTGATACGGTCGCATACCAGCTCCATTTACCGCTACGTAATCGGTAGTAGTATTGCCCCCTTTGATTGCCTAAATTTAGAAATGTGAAAGAATGTCAGAAGGATCTGCATTATTTCCATGTCCACCATATCCTGTGTCTCGACAGATGGCGTTCTCATCGATACAGTAAGTGACATGCATGACTGAGACGCCAATCTGACTAAAGATTCAACCGCAAAGAATCCAGCATCTCCGGCAGCCTGAGCGGATTTGCCATCAGGACTAGGCGGCGTGTTTCCCTTCCAGAAGTAGGAAATGGCCGAGAAAGCCTCTCCACGGAGATCCACAATCTCCACGATCTGGAGCATGTGGTTATCGACGAAGGCGCGACAGTCGATGAAACAAAGGCGACAAGGTGTGACAGCGCTGATGTCCAGAACACTTCCTGGTACTTCAAACAAAGGCACTTCGAAGATGACTTTAGGGGGCTTTTGGGACAACATGGCAATTACCCAAGGCTTGTGGAACCGAGTCTAGCTCTGAGTGGGTATGATAAGTTGGATTCCTGGAGATGTTGTTGGCTTATGTAGAAAAGGAAATTCTTCAATGAACTGCTCCACCTATCAGGCAGGGATTCGGAATTGTTTAGCGTAGGCGCAAAGGGAGCAAAAGCCAGATTCGGCGCCCATTTCACTCAGATGCACACCTTCTCCACCATTCTGGCTATGGCGTTGGTACAGCGGCGGGTTGGTAAGTAAACGATGGTCGCCTTTGACGGATTCGACATGGATTTTTCGAGGTCACTTGCAACGATGTGGAATTAGGATATTGCATCTCGCCTCGTGTCAGGTGGTTTAGGCAACAGTATGAAGCACAAGGGATGGCTTTCGTGCTTGGAGGTTGTATCTGTACATTAGCATTTGATTTTCACTCGTGATCAGCTTCTCTGGTCCAAACTGAGTACGACAAAAAAGTGTATGTCTTTCGGAAAGGGTCCCAGAGTGGCTTCTGTCTTGAAAGTGATAAGGGATAAAGTCTTCCTAGCCCCCGCAAGCCCTTGGCTTAGGCGAATCCCGCAACATGATATCTTACACAAGGCTCGAAGTTTGTCCCGTTGAGCAACGAAACCCCCACCTACATGATCTTTAGCGGCCGATTTCAAGACTCAACTTTGTAAACGCCATGGTCTAGCTGGTTCAGGAGTTAATCTGATCCACCAACGAACAATCGCCATTGATCGATTCGCTGCATTAGACTTTCACCGGTCTCTACCCAATGCACGCTCTTTCGGGCAGATTGCACTGGTCGACTGCTGCCTGGTCTCGAATATTAGCCTGGGGGCCAAATTGACTGGAAAGCTTTGGCTTTGTCCCCTCACAGCCTTGTAACAGGTCAAACATTTTTTGCGCGACTGCGATTTCCTTCCTGACCATTGCTGTTCTCCGACGCCCATCATGATCGCGAACCTATCTCATTTACACGTGCTTTACATCCTTGTTACTGCTTGTAATGTCTTCGTAGCTGGTCAAAGCTCAGGTCACGGCTTCGAAGCTCGACAGGAGACGGATCCTAATGCCGTGACCAACCCACGGGATTTCTATGCTCGTGCTTATCACGCTTGTATGGTCCATCCCTTCCGTGTACAGCGTCGACTATTCACTGACACCATTCGAAGCTATCGTCCTCGGGCATTACCTGTACATCGATGGTGGCGAAATTGAATTCTATGATGGAGGCGGCAATACGACGAATCTCCCGGGTACCTTGTCTCAAATCCTATATAAATGTTGTTGTCGGACCATACTAATTAAGGACAGAAAATTCTACCTACTCCATTGACCTTTCGACCTCGTGGACAAACCAAACGGTCTCATTGAATCGGATCGTCAAGCAAGCGCCAGTTCTGAATCTGGCTTCGCTCTGGGCGGACGCATCAAGTGCTTCGTTTTATTCATATGGCGGCGAAATAAGCCAGGCTATACCTTATTATGAGCTTCCATCTCCTCCTCCAAACGCTCTGTGGCAATTTACACCTACGGGAAGTGGTGGCTCTTGGTCCGTCGTCACTAATTTGGCAAACTCGATCTTCCCCACTCTTCAGCGGACGACGGATCAAGCGGGGGCTTATGGGAATGGAGTCGGATACTCTCTCGGTGGAATAGAGACTTGGCGGACGAACTTAGATAGCGACGTCAATATCCCCGCGCCCGGGATGGTTTCGTACAACATGACTTCAATGCTGTGGACTAACATTACCGCAGCGGGTTTAACTAATTCGAACACTTCCATGTCCGGTCAGCTTCAGTTTGTCCCAAACTTTGGTCCTAATGGCTTGCTGTTTGCGCTGGGTGGTCAGACTTCCACCAACGTGCAATGGTATGAGGGCCAGAACCTACTTCCATTCAATACAGTCAGTATCTTCGAGCCCACTGAAGGCACGTGGCATAGTCAGACAGTTGGCGGACCGGCCGATGCAATTCCTCCGGCTCGCGAGCGTTTTTGCTCGGTAGGTATTCCAGGGGATAATGGAACTTTCGAGGTATATCTACTAACTTATCCGTAATTTTCACCCCTATTAACGCTCCCTAGATATTCATATACGGCGGAACATCTACTGGTACTTATGGTGTTCTTAGCCCGAGCAACGACACCGATTCAATCGGAGTTCAACAGAACCTTGCTCTGGACGCAGTCTATGTTCTCTCGCTTCCTTCATTCAGTTGGCAGAAAGCGGTGTATACACCTGCTCATCCCCGCACGCTACACACTTGCAATGTTATCGGACATAGACAAATGGTTGTGGTGGGGGGACTGAATCCGAATGTGATTAATCTAGTGCCCGACATCTGGCCACAGGGCTTGGGTATTTTTGATCTAAGCGCCATGGAATGGAAGTCCCAGTACGATGCATCTGCCCCAGCTTATGTGACTCCAGATGTGGTTAAGAGCTGGTACAAGCAAAATGGCCGATACCCCGCCTCCTGGGACGATCCAGTCGTCAAGAGTTGGTTCATCGATGCATCCACCAATACATCCACCAATGCGAATCCGTCTTCCTCAAGCCACTCGTTCACAGGTGCTATCGTCGGCGGAGTTGTAGGAGGCGTTGTAGGCTTGCTGCTTGTCGGAGCACTAACGTGGTTCTTGGTACGTCGTCGTCGCCCGCGGACAGCTGTGATGGAGAAGGAAATGCAACCTGGTGAGGAGTATCACAAACCAGAGCTGGATGCAAGCGGTAATCGAGTTCCTTCCTATTCCAACCAGCCACCGGCAGAGTTACCTGTGATAGGCAACACCCATCCTCCGACTAAGTTACTCAATTCGCAAAGATTAGGATCTGTGGGATCTATCCCAAGGAGGAAGCCAGTGGCTCCCTCGGGATTTGCTGAGATGCCATGAGAGTCTCTTATTGCGATAGTTAATAATGTGAGATAGGCAAGCACAACCGTGACGGCGATTGGCAGTAGATGAATTGAGCATCGAATCAGGGCGATCGTAAAGGAGCGATTATGAACAGTCTTTGGCGGCTCATCACGTCGATTTGAGTATAACTTGAACGAATTCAAGATAAAGGAAGCGCCGATATTCCTTGTGAACACTCTCCAACACTCACCGGGTCCCGTGTTCTTGTGAGAATCGTGGTGGGCGCCATGATTGCGAGTTGAGATAAATGAAGTATTTGGCTCGACCCTAAAGGTTTCTGTATTGACAGACGGTATATGTCGCTGAAGCGCGTCTTCTCGCATTTCCAAGAGGGTCCATCTGGTATGGAGCATGTCAGTATCTAAGTTCGCACGGAGGACACTGATCCCTTACGACACGTAGCGGTCTAAGACCGAATTTTGACTCCTCTTAGTCTTCTTATTATGCTTCCCGTTATCTCGAGTGCTGTCTTTCTCTCGGTTCGCCCCTCTCTTATAGCTGTTGGATTCGGCTCGAGCTCCCAGCTCCTCAGTCGTGGCTTTTCGTTTCGCCATGAGTGGTGGAGAAGGCGGCCGTTGGAAGAGAGAGGAGAGAGGAAAGAGGAGAGAGAAGGAGCGGGAAAGCATGCATTACTGATCAAACTGCAGGCACGACGGAACGGGTTTCTACGCCCTCAAGTATCTATCTGTCGGATTCACAAGGGCGAGACGAAGCGGTTGTGCAGGACGGAGCCCAAATAGCGAACAGAAGAGAGTCCATTTTTGGGATCCATCGATCGAGAGTGAGCGTGCACGCGAGCCACGAGGCGCTCACCCTTCACTCACCCGTCGCTCACCCTGGCTCACCACGGTTCACCCTGCTCGCAAGGTGCGAGTGTTTAAAGCGACATGGTGTGGGTGAGCGGGAAGGTGAGCTCGGAACGGATTTTAGTTCTATTGCCCTGCCAAGCAATGGGAATGGCTGTCGGGGAGGGACTTCAGATTTTGACAAGAAATAAGCTCTAGCCGCTTCAGAATAAGTACCGACTGTGCTTGCGTTTCAAAATAGGGTCACTAAAGCAGGCAGGATCACTCTCGTTCAGTTGCCTAAATGGGCGTTGTAGGAGTGGCTTACCTGCAGACTATTATTGCGGCAAGAATTGATCGCGGGACATCCATGGCAGGGTCACGCAACCCGCAGTCCTCTCTCCCATCTACCCAGCACACTCTCACATTGGTCACGATTAAGAGAGTCGCATAATGACGATAATGACGTGGAATTGGTGGTTCATAGGTGCTCCGCTCTACCCGGAAATCTGTGGGATACAATCCATTGGTACGTACACCTCACTTCAGCCAGCACTTGAGCCGCCCATATGCTGAGCAGCTTAAAGATGCATGCTTTCCTGTCAGAGCAAAATGAAAAGGGCTGACCTGTTAGTGCGTGCATTCTGCCCCTTCGTATCCATAGCTAGCCACTACACAGTTTCGTCCAATCCCCCCTCCCCCCAAAAGGACCTTCTCTTAGCAGCATTTGTGGGTTGGTTGATGGGCCAGATATCTTGCAGTCTAACTCCTTGCGACACAGAGCCTTCCATCGAAACTACTTCATATCCAAGCCATCCAGTCACAGAATTTCCTAGAGGGATATAGGTCGAGAACCTCAACGTACGGTCCAACGTACAAATACTTGTGACGGTGGTGAATCTGCCGCAGGTTCTGCAAGTCGATCCTTTTCCTCCACAAGAGCCATATTCGGTTCACCAATTCCCTGACCCGCACACCGCAGATGCTCTCGTGGGCATTGTGGATATGGAACCAGATATCTTTTACATTATCCACGGAAACTTTGCGACCTCTACTACCGAGTTACCGCGATGACCGAGGGTTGTGGCGCCAAACGGCATGACTGCGCTGAATAAGAGTCGATGCTTAGTACCGATCGCAGATGGTAAGCTTGGGGCTCATGCCAACTTCCACGCAACATTCTGAATGACCTAGCGCCTGGGTTTTCACCTAAAGATGCGAAGATTCTGCAGACGACGATAGCCCTCGGCATCGAGACAAACCTCAAGATCCTCGGAGTGCACAGTCTACGGCGCCGTTATCATGGACTGTGGTACGATCTGCGATCAATCATGACGGCGTCCTTGCTTCTGCTTGCGCTCGTCAGAAGCGGTAACGGAGCCCCAATACCTGGAGGTCTGGAGGGACCCGCACTTTTCCGGCCCAATAGATCCCACCGGCCATTTGAATGGCGGTGCGGACTGATTCGAGATCGCCGGTAAGTTCAAGATGGTGCTGCGGGTGTTTGAATTCTGGGCAGACGAGTCGCCCTAACCTGCATAGGGCGGCACGAGTCTTGCGTGAGTTGATCCAGGAGACTGTGGAGATGGTGATAAGACGAAACTCGTGAATGTGGAGAAGCACGGGGCATGTGGGCGGCGCTTGAACATGGGAATGAAGGGGAGGATGCTGTACTTGTATTGCCCCCTGGGAAGCCCCGTCAATCAACATTCAGAGCCTATGCATTCTTCGAACGACAACACCATATTGGCACTCCGTGTCTGAAATGGAGCTAGGAGCTGCAAACCCACGACTGGCAGCTATGGGGAAGTATTGACCTCAGGGATGCCCCTTAGCCATTGCGAGTTCCGAAGACAGTAGTACCATGTACTCGATATTCCTATCATTTCTGAACCCTACATAACTAGCCAATCCACATCTTGAGTTTCGGGCATTTCGTATCCCGGTGGTTCGAATTGCCAATAACTCCCGATTTTGAGAAGAATTCCCGGCTCCATTTGTTTCAAGAGTATCCCCCGAGTCGCTAGTGATGAGTGAAGAAGACAGACTGCAAAATTGGGAGAAAAAGGCTTGTATGACCTGACCCACTCGTGGAGGTCGGCATCTTGTTGAATGATCAGTTTGTTTTCATCACCTTCAGCAGATGGCGCAGCCAGGATACAGCGAAGCTGGCCACTTAGCGCTTCATTCGTCAATGAGGACGAGACAATGCCTGCCTGCTTGACGCGTACACAGCCAGTGTTTTCAATTGTCCAAGTCTTTAAAGCGGGGTGTTCGAGCATATGTGGATTCGAGTCTACTTCAAATGCTAGAGTGTGGGCACCGGGACCAAAAGGTAATAGAGAACCCAATTCCTCGAATTTCCGCCTCTTTGTCCGCTTTTCGCTGCAGAACTTATGTAGAACGTAGTGAAACTCCCATCCTAATGGCGAAGAAGAAAAAAAGGTTGCGGATCCTAGTTTTTCCCGAACCTCGTTCACAAAGGGAAGGGGATAGAGATCGAGTACCAGGTCACCATCACCCGATAGGTCATTGAAATTTGGGAACCAGTCAGTTGCCCCTATCGCCGACATGATAGCCTCAGCACGGCGACTTGTACAGTGCCTTTCATTACCCATGACAATGACTGATAGCTGGGAGAGTTGAAGTAGGTTTTGCAGCCCAGTTATCTGAAGCAACCGGGTAAGGTCACGAACTCCAATAGGAAGCTGGGTCGTTAGACTGGGAATGGTGGAATTGGCGAGAGAGAGGGCGACAATGTCGTTCAACGCTAGAGGCATATCGTCCGATACCGACAAAAACTCCCAATTTGAGTTGCAGAGCCACATATCTGGTCGTAGGCAAACTTCCTGCAAAGTCCACAATGACGTAAACCAAGGGTTTGGTTGTCTTTGGCTAAGACCATCCCTCCCATCTTCACGGGCGTTTAACAGCTCGATGAAGGTATCGGCCGCCGCTGAAGCATCATCCAGTAGAAACGAAATTGCTGCTCTGCTGGTTTCGTTCACGGAAAAGCTCCGAAGATAATTGAAACTCAAATAGCGGATAGTCGACGGTAGAGCTGACCAACTTTGAATGTCATTTAGCCAGGCCACCGCAGCGCTGGCATTGCGGAAAATCGTGGCCTGTCGGGCGATTTCCGCCTGCTGTATATCGACCATGTCTTGAGGCGAATCTTCTTGCGGAATAGTGAGAAGGTCTAACCACACGTATTCACATGGAAATCGCTCCAGAAGCTGGGGCAATTCGCTAACCTCGAACCTCTCATTCTGAGGAATCTTCCACGGAACGTTCGACAATGAGATCCATGGCGCACCTTCCTTTATCCACCTGCCCCAAGTGTGACTGATCGCAACATACTCTGGAGATTCGGCAGAGGTCGCTATTATATCCTTGACCAGTCTTGTTTGTTTGCCTTTCACATCCCAAAGATAGCAGGGCAAGCCATTTACCCGGTCTCTGCGTTCCAGCCAGAAGCATGGTTCAATAGATGCTCCATACGGAGGCCTGCGTGGCCGCTCAGTACGATCTGGATCGCTTTTCGAAACCGCTGCCACGCAACAACGGCTTGCTACTCTGTGACAGGATGCGTATAACGCAGCATCCCTCCGGAATTGCTGCAGATTTGCAATAAAGAGGTCTACCGGTGTTCCTTCGGCTGGACGAGAGAATTCAAAGAAGAAGAGCCGCGCTAGTTGATAATGGTACGAAGGCAGAGTATCCCTAGCCTTGGCGTTCCGTTCACTTTCAAATGAGCTCTGAGCAGCTCTTGCCTCGGATTCAAATTCGCTGTCTTGTAGTCTCGCATCCAGCCACTCACGAAGCAATTCGTGAGCGCTGAGCTGGCATAATGACAACGAAGACAAGAAATTTGAGAGCTTGGTTGGGTTGCGCAGAAGTTCAAACCAGCGATTGCGATTATAAGACGCACGGACTCCATCATAGCCAAGCTCTGATGCCTTTTGGCCTAGAAACAGCTCGATCTGGTCTCCGAGGGGCCTTAGCTCGTTGCTCCGCGGAGACGACATGGAGAGTCTTTCAAAGATAGATAGGTACGTTGGAGCAAGGAAAGTGCTCAGCAAAGCATCACTGAACCTTAGTAGCTCTTACGACACTATCTATTTTCTAGCTGAGGACGACAGAGGCCATGAACATAGTCTGGGTGGGTGATGTGGGAGCGTTGGTAGGGCCTGACTACAAATCGCGATTCGCCGAATCTCTCGGTAAGCACCAATTCCGTGCAGGGGTACAAATAGTGAATCGAGGCCAATTCAACCTAATTGGGTATTGTTTCCACTACAACGTGTTATGGAAGCTTTGCATACAGATGCCCTTGCTGCATAATCATTTCTGATACTTCAGACATTATCTTCACCCGGACTAGGCAAGGATTCATCTGACTCACGTGAGGCGGAGGCGGAGGCGGAGGCGAAGGCTGAGGGCGCCGATGACTTTTATATCGCCAAAGAGGCAGGCGCGCCGATTACTCGCATGTCGGGAAAGGGGGAGGGAGCTTGGCTATCTGGAGTCTTTCTCTCAGCTTTGTTATTGCTTTCGCACGGCTGTCAGAAAGCCCGGCTGCCGAAGGCTGTTGCGTAGAACAATGGGACTTGCTTGGCTTCAGTCAAGTCGAGTCTCTCAGACTTGCTTGCCTATTCACTTCCTTGTTGTTGCCTTGTGAGAGAGGAGTGGAAGTGCGTGCCATGCAATTAGCATTAATATCCAGGCATTACTGTGGCGTGTGTTCAGCGTTGTACGGAACGTCGCCTAGGCTACCACGTTCTGCTCCATCTTCGTCAATAGGTTCACTGACACCACCCCCTCATTACTGTACGAGATGTACCACTGGGTTGTTGTTATGTCTTGACCTCAGCTTGCGCTACAGACAGGTCTGGAACTCTTGTACTCTTCAAACGAAAATTTCGGCTGCTGCTGGAAGCGAGGTCGAGGTAAGGTAGGAAAGGGAAGAGAAGAGTACACCCTCAGATCAGCTCTCTGGTCTTCATCGTCTGCCAGGTCCCGTTTGCGCAGGCCGGCTGACCATTTGATTTGGCTTTTGTTGGTCATCACAGGGTAGGTTTTTGGAAACAGATATGCTAGAAGTGAGTAACTCCTCAAGAAAGACAACACTGCATCGGACCTGTCAGACTGAAAACTACAATTTTTGGAGTCATGTGCCAGCTTGCGCAGGTTGCGGTCCTGGGACCATAGCATCCACATGCAGCTTTTCGGCATCTCAATCTTTTGATCGATTTATCTTCATGATCGCGGAGTGTGAGTTTTTTTTTTGAGGAATGTGCTCTCTTTCCAGACACATCGTATTTAGACCGAGCTGGTGTCGGTGTAGGACACTCAAGGGAACCAGGAGTTGGTTGTGCTTGTCTCTAGGATATCTGTTTTGCGGGTTTTGTCATGCGGATCCAAGTGTTTTGCATGGGCGCAATCTAAGGTACTCTGGGTCCGCGTCATGGTTTGCTCGTGAAGGGTTCTCGTCATCGAGGCAAGTCCTGAAAAAGGAACACATCGTCAGCTAAAGGATTTACTCGTTGGGCCTCTCCTTGCGGTTCTGGACATACCTTGAGGTCCTGGGGAGGACGCTGAACCGTCTCCTTCGCGAGAACGCGACTGCACTTCGGGAAGTGCTCACGCTAGTAAGGATAATCGATTAGCTGCATGAACTAGAGGGTGGACCGTATTGCTGAAGTCCTTGTGCGTTTACGCGCAAGCCTTTGAGATTTCGTTCCTCAGACATCGCATGATCCCCGTACACCTCGTAGAACCACCCTCGATGTGACCTGCTTTGCAATATTCGGGGGGAATGGTGGTACCGTTTTCTTATCAGCCACGATCCTGGATAAAGTCTTTCAAGTTCAAAAAGATTCAGTCTTTCACACAACTATCTTACGCGACGGCGTTCGGCTTGCGAGCGCATGTCATACGCCAATGGCAAAGGTAGTCGATCGCTTACATGAGTGTATTATGATCTATGGCCTTGCTTTCAGGGGACTCCCCTCTCGCATTGGCGGCCTGAAGACCTCTACAGGGTCTCGATCAGGTAGATCGACAGAGAAAATTAACTAAGAGAGGGGGGATTGTTGATGGTGAGCGGCTGCTTAGTTGCAACGGTAACATGCATGGGGCTGAAGTTGCAATCGGACGCCATTGATTGGAAGCTGGAACTCTTTGAATGCTTTTGGGCATGTATATTTTGATTCTGATATGAAGACTCGTAGGCGCGTATTGGTCCCGGGGAAGGTAGCGAGTGTAAAGGGTGAGCCAGAATTAGCCTCTGCGCGGGGACCTTTGCCCTCCAGTAGCCCTCCACGTTGCGCTTGTAGTTCAGCCTTACCACACTGAAGTCGCATTTGACAGCAGGCTGTTGTCGTGACTCCCAAATCTCATCCCGAGCCTTTCCACAAGATAAACCTGTCGCCTTATTCATTGAACTCAAGAAACACTCATCCGCCTCGTCCAGCCTGCAGCTCAATCTGGACTTTCTGCACCCCTATGCCTCCGCGGATTCATAATGGTCTAATGAGGAGCTCAAGACTTGAATCCCAACTCTTCGAAGCCGCATTCACCTGACATGTGAGCGCGGTCCTCTTGCTTGGTGCAAGCTGTTAATGTCGCCACGCCGGTCTTGCGCTCGATGAAGCCCACGCTCCACCTCGCGGCTCCAATCACTAGACGTGTCAGCAGTCGGCGGAACGACCATGTCAAACTATTCAAACGGCCGACCCTTCTACCCGCTCCCCAATCATCCATCTCAGTCACCGCAAGGACAATACGACCCATATGGATCCCAACCAACGTACCCTGACCGCCCGCTCCAACGAGTTCCCAGCTTCGATGCAAACGACGATGCGCCCTACTTTGACAACAGCCAAGGACAAAGCCAAGGAGGCGTGACAAGAGGCCAGAGCACGTATGCCGGCACAAACAACCATGGCTCAATGCATGGACAGGGTGCCCCTCCGATACAATACAATATCCCCACTCATCGCACCTCTGTCTATAATGCACCTCTCGGAGGATACCAACATCAGCCTCCATCTACCTCGCCTTCCGTGAGGCAACCATCCTACGACCCTTCAAGATTCCCCCAGCAGGCGGCGCAACCTGTATACAGTCCATCGGTGTACAGCAATCCGACCATACCATATAGTACCAGTGCCCATCAGCCCTATAATCCCGCTGCCTATCAGGCGTCCGATGTGCAACGCCGGACTTCGTTGTCCTATACTCAGCCTGGCTATTATAACTCCACCGCAGGTTATGGTGTGTCCCAAGCTCCACTACCTCCACCTCGACCCGGAGATCTCGCCTACAATCCGCAAACTGCATCATTCGGGAATTATCACCACGAAACTCAATACCAGCCTTCCTACGGCTCATATCAATCGGCTCCTCTTTCACCACAATCTCAGCCTACACCCTATAGCCCCACCCCTCCAAATCCTCCTGCACACGATCTCTACGGAGCTCCACAACAGTACTCCCACAATACCGGATACTCACAGCCTGACACCTACAATAATGCTACACTTCATGCCTCAATACCCGAGCAGTCAAGTTCTTCCCCGTATGGCGGGGTTGAAAGGCGCCCTTCATCGTTTGGGAGTCGTATGAGCAATCAATCAAGTAACCAGGGCCCATCTCCTCGACCATCGATATCATCTCCACCGTCTCGTCATTTGTCGCAAACCTTACCTCACCGGACAGACACACTTAATAGGCATCCGCAGTCAAGGCCACTTCCTGGTCCTCCATCAGAATCAGAATCAGATCGAGACATCTTTCCTGGGCAGAATGGTCAGGATGAATCTGGGTTCGACGATATCATGAAGGAGGTAGACGCTGCCATCAGCCAGGGACGGCTGAGCTCCGGCACCTCGAGACGCAGCCCTGAAATGAACAGACTCGATCCAACTGGGGCCAATCATCAAGATACCAGTCGCGATTCACTCTTTCCACATGGTACATCTCAGCACCTCCTATCCCCGGATGAAGTGCCCACACACATCAACGGCAACATAGCATCGAGCGGCGACACCAACATTAACTATGGCGCTTTTAGCGACGACAGCGATGCAGAGGCAGCTGCAGGCGTTGCAGCCATGATGGAGGCTGAGCGACTAGAAGCCGAGGAAAATGCTCGAAGGAGAAGTGGGAGCGCGTCACTGTTCAGTGGCTCCGGGTCACAGAGACAATCCAGGCAGCGTGCCTCTTCGACCCAGGACGTAAGTAGCGATAGCGACTATCACAACGTGGATATGGGGTCTTTCGGGGGCGGATACGGAGCAGGGTTGCACTACGGAGATGAGCCAGCGTCACATTATGCTCCTGCTGCTTCCATGCCTCATGCCGACTACTACCATAGACTCAATCCCCCTCTAGGTTCAACGCGCAGCTCGGCCAGGTCGAGTGACGAAAGGGAGTCTCAACTGAGCGGATATGAGTCGATACCGGGTGAAGATAGTATACACCCTTTCCCGCAATCTCGACACACGGACATCGCTCGCGTAGATACCGGCGGCACCGGTGGATTGACCGAACCGAGCCCACATCCGCGGCGTTTGAGTTACGAGGATGGAGATGAAGCAACCTTGGTTGACTCGGAGATGGGTCCAACGTCCGGGAGTGTAAGCCCGTTTAAGGATTCAATGCAGGATCTTTTCTACCACCCTGGGATGAATCCACAACGCCCCCTTCCTCCCGCGCCTTCTATATCCGATTCTGGGAACCGGTTGCCGTACCTGGTACCTGCTGGAACATACGGAGTCACCATGTATGATTCAGCTGGGCGGCCTTACCCTGCAGCTCCAGATGCGTATCAACAATCACTGTTGAGCCCAAGCGGAGATGTTCCGCGCTCCATCTCGCTATCGAGTACCCGTAGCGCACCAAAGCTAGATCAGCCCATCCGCTCCAAAACCGATGCAGACCGGGCAAGGCTTCTGAAACAACAGATGCAAAGTCGCCCGATGTCCGAATACGACTCAGTGCCGCAGAGCGCGGTAACACTGGACCTACCAACCATCCCGCGCAAGAAGTTCAATCCCTCCAAACTGTCTACTGAACAATATAAGCGATGTTCAGAACCGTGGGCTTTGAGCTCGATCGTCGCCTGGGTCAAAGACCTGGCCGAGGACGAGGTTGATTTGCGAGAGCATGCAATTGCTGAAGCCATTGTTGCGCTTTTCACGCATAAAGTGCCGACAATGAACACTGCTGATGCCGAGACTCTAGGCGCCGGAGTTGTCAAAGAAATGTTCGCCGCAGAGGCCTTGGTCAAGGATGAGGAATGGGTAAAATTTGGGCCGGGTACCATGACTGGAGTATTGTTTCAACTGACCGGGACCGGGTGCTACTCCTCAAGAGTCCACGACAGGCAACTGAAGGGAAGGTGTTATGCTCATCACTGCATGCGTACGCTTAAGAAGGTGGATCTTAGCTTACCCGTGGAATCTGAAAAGGCGTCTGAGGACTGGGCTACGTTCTACAATATGAAGCCAGAGGACACGGCCAAACATTCGAAGAAAGAAATCGAAAGGCAAAACATCTTGCACGAAATCGTCACCTCAGAAGTTCGATATATCAGCAACTTGGACATTGTGCGCGTCCTTTACCGCGATTCACTCCGTGCATACCAACCACCCATTATCCAGCCCGTAAAGCTACCAATGTTCGTCGCAGAAGTGTTTGGAAATATAGACGCCGTGAAGAAAGTGAATGAAGAATATTTACTTGCACAACTGAAATACCGGCAAATCGAGAAGGGACCCTGGATTGTTGGCTTCAGCGACATTTTCAGAGAGTGGATCCGCAAAGCAAAGTCGATATACTTGGAGTACGCAGCTGGCTTCCCACGCGCGAATTTCCTTGTCAGGAGAGAAGCAGAACGAAACCTGCTTTTCAAACAGTTTCTGGACCAGGCTCGTGAGGATAAAAGGTCAAACAGACTCAGCTGGGACACGTATTTGAAGGATCCGATAACCCGGCTGCAACGATATGGCCTGCTACTAGCGACAACGCTTAAGACCATGGAGAAAGATTCCGAGGAGAAGCTGAATTTGCAATTTGCGATTGATGAAATCCGAGCCGCAACTTTTGAATGCAATGCGAAAGTCGCCGAGAATGAAAAGAAGATGGACCTTGTCGAGCTGAGCAGCAAGATAAGACTACGGAAGGGAATGGAGAAGGAGGTGGAGCTGAACCTGGATCATCTTGGCAGAGAAGTCCTCATCCGTGGAGACTTACAACGAGCTGGCGGAAAGGGATTTCAGTGGGTCGATATGCACGCGATTCTTTTCGATCACTACCTTGTTCTCGCGAAAACTGTCACTACTCGTGATTCCGCTGGAGCGAGAAAGTATGAGGTCTACGACGTCTCCAAGGTGCCCATACCCATGGATCTTATCGTCCTCGAAAGCACCAATGATGACCCGGTGGTGAAGTCATCACTGAAGGGCGTTGGCGCTGTTACGACGACGGTTGCGGCCCGAGGCCAGACAAATGTGGACCCCAGACTCGCACGTACCACTTCAATGCAGAGCGGTGGGCCGGGCATGTTGAATCATACTACCACCAACACATCACTGTCTTCAAAAGAGACCAGCGGCTCTAAGACAGTGAGCGCGGCGACAGTACTCGAGACCAATTCGAAGGATGAAAAGATCATGTTTCCATTCCGAGTAAAGCATCTGGGTAAGACTGAAGTATACACGCTATACGCGCCATCAGCACAAAACCGGCAGGACTGGTGTGAGGCAATAATTGAAGCTAAGACTCGCCATGCAGCATCACTGTATGCTCAAAATGCCGAGCCGTTCCGATTAAGAGTTCTCGCAGACACGGCCTTTGGTTATGAGGGAGCAGCCAGTACCAACAGGAGCATCGTCATCAAGGGCACACCACTTGACCGTGCAATAAAAGAGGCCGAGAGCAAATATAAAGGCCAAGCGCGACCAGGGCCTGTGTGCCGAGCAGCTGTCAATTGTGCGACTGTTTTCAACCAGCCTCATGGGAGACTGATGTGTGTCATTGGGACTGACTTTGGTGTTTATATCTCGGAATATGAGAACCCTCGGGGGTGGACAAGAGTAAGATTTCCCTCAGATATTCGTGATTCGTAAAATGCTCACATCCTATTTCAGATCATCCAGATAAATCGCGTAACACAGATAGCTGTGCTTGAGGAGTTCAATGTGTTCCTCCTTATTGCCGACAAGTCTCTCATCGCCTATCATCTAGATGTGATGTGCCCTCAACCGGGTGCTGTTGTTGCTCAGACAGATGGTTCGATGCGGAAGGCGCCGCAAAAGCTCTCAGGAACCAAGGATGTCGGCTTCTTCGCAACGGGTCGCATGAAAGATCGAGCCTTGGTCTTCTACAAGAAGCGAGAAGGTCTCTCTTCCACCTTCAAAGTGCTTGAACCTGTCTTGCAGAAGAGCACCACAACAAGGACCAGATTCCAGATTTCATCAACCCGCCGTGGCCAGATAGAGTTCTTCAGAGACTACGACGAATTTTACATTCCCGCAGAGTGCTATACGATCAACCTATTCCATTCAAGTTTGGCAATCTCGACATCTCGTGGTGTGGAAGTGCTCACACTGGATAAGAAACAGCCGTGGACTGTGCCTAACTTGAGGAGCGAGCAAGCAGACACACAGGCCCACCTGAGCTCGATCGCAAATCGCATTAAGGACCTGAAGCCGCTGGGCATGTTCCGATTAGGAGAGGCAGAGTTTCTAGTTGCATTTGAAGAATGTGCCGTGTACGTCAACAAGCACGGCGATGTTTCACGTGGAGTAGTGATGGAATTTGTTGGTCGCGCAAAGTCTGCTTGTCTATATGGGCAATACCTTATCCTCTTCGATGACGACTTTGTGGAAATCAGAAATGCAATGAATGGACGTATGAAGCAGGTCATTGCAGGTAAAGACATCAAGATGTTGGACGATGGCGGTGGAGGCAACACTGCCACGACTAGCACACTAGGTGGCCTCGGAGGAGGCTCCAATGGTTTCGGAATGCAAGGCTTCGGTGCAATGCAGAGAACTGTCAAACTATGCATGCAGCACCCTGACTACGACAAGAGCCATGTGGTTGTCGAATTGGTGGAGAACGAGGGGCAGAAGGAGTAAATGGGGACTCATATTGGTAATGATTTGGAAGGGGGGCTCAATTGGACATGGGGCCTCGCACTGAATTTTTTTTTTCTTCTCGTTATTTTCACACGTTCACGCTCTCATCAGCGGGTTCATGGTGTTGGTTTTGATTTGCGCAGGAACCTTTAGTGACTGTGTTGTACGACCTGCACGCGTATGAGCACGATCTGGCTTGAGATATACTTCGATATTGTAGATGAAGACATGTTTTCTCTGCAAGAATAACCGTCATCTTCAGTATGTACTTCCTTTAACAGTGAGTGGAAGTATTAAAGGGGGCGCCCCCCCCCCCTGTTTGCCAGACTACATTTGCGGTTGCAGAGAAGCATCTGGCGATGCCAAGTCCCGCATACCTGTTCCCCCTGGGAGCTTAGCCCTGCCTCAGCTTACTGCTTTTCCTGAAATTTGCGTCTGAGCTCCTACGATCTCCTTCTAAACACGTCTCTCGTGTGAAATCATGCCGCCGTGTTTGGAAATTTCGGGATAGCCAGTTGGGGCAGAGTCATGTGCGAGAGGAGTAGACGGCCTCCTGCTGTCCAACCCGATTTCCAGAAGCCCGGCAGGGAGCGGCTGCAATGCTCTCGTCCTTCGTTCAGAAAGCACAGGCGCTTATCGATCCCTCCATTTCTGCCATTTCTCCCACTTCCGACCGCAGTCCTTCGAAGTCATCACTGTTTCGCGACCAATTCCGTTTACCAGACTCCCAAAACCCGCTCCAAGAAATCAGTGCTGAGCTGATACTTCCTCTCCCGTACAATGCAGTCAACAACTCCGCAACGTCAAGCGATAAGACAAGAGACAACGGAACTAAATACTCTGGAGAACTACATTTAAGCGAGAACTTCCTCTGCTTCTCAACGCAGCGGACCAGCTTCCTACCTACAGCAAGCTTCAGCTCTTCGACCAGCTTTACAGGGCAGACGCATGGCGCGGGACCCGGCGGGCACGGGTTCACGCTGCCGTTATGTACCATACGACGGGTGGAGAGACTGAATAGCCAAAGTCACGTGTTCTCTCTCGCCTTGACTACATGGGAACATGCACAAAGCCGACCTGGTGAGAAGAGCTCCACCCCGACGCCAGTTCGGAAGCTCGTGATAAATTTGGATGGAAGCAGACAAGCGTGCGAAAGATTCTGTGATGGCCTCAAGAAGGGACTTCGAGAAGGGATGAAGGAGGTGGACAGCTTTAAGAAGGTGATCGCAGGATGCTACTCTGAATACCTTCTCGACCCTGTCGTAATGATGGGACGAGAAGCTGCGAAGAAGCAGGGCTTAGATATTCGGGAGCCCCCTAATGCCGGACTTGGCATGGTTTTCAGATATCCTGGCGATGCTCGCAAGCTGCGAGACCGCAGCAAAATGAGATTGTGGGGCGAATACCTGCGAGAGAACGGCCGAAATGCGACGTTGGTGCGGCAGCCGACTTTTCACAAACTTATCCGCGTCGGCCTTCCGAATCGACTCCGGGGAGAGATATGGGAAGTTAGTGCAGGATCGTTCTTCTCTCGTCTGCGGAATCCAGATCTATATGAGAAGACCTTGGCAAAGTTCTCCGGCAAGGAGTCGCTCGCTATCGATGAAATTGAGAAAGACCTAAACAGGAGCCTTCCCGAATATCCCGGCTTCCAAGACGAGGAGGGCATAGGACGACTACGGAGAGTTCTGACCGCGTACAGCTGGACCAACGAAGAGGTCGGATACTGTCAAGCCATGAATATTGTCGTGGCTGCACTTTTGATCTATATGTCCGAGGCGCAAGCCTTCTTCCTCCTATTCGTCCTCTGTGATCGCTTACTCCCGGGCTATTATTCGAAGGATATGTACGGCACTTTGCTGGACCAAAAAGTTTTCGAAGCCCTGGTCGAGAAGACGATGCCGGTTCTGTGGGATCACCTCGTCAAGTCGGACGTGAGCCTGTCGGTCGTCTCGCTCTCATGGTTCCTGTCTTTGTACATCAACTCTATGCCCCTTGTTTTTGCTTTTCGAGTGCTGGACGTGTTCTTTCTCGAAGGTCCTAAGGTACTATTTCAGATCGGCCTTGCCATATTGAGAATCAATGGCGAAGAGCTACTCGATGTCACGGATGATGGGTCGTTCATTTCCATCCTCAAGTCTTACTTCTCGCGTCTGGACGAGTCGGCACACCCAAAATCGGAGAACGAAAAACTGCGTGCTATCACCAAATTTCAGGAATTGATGGTCACGGCTTTCAAGGAGTTTGGACAAATCACACATGCTAGCATCGCTGAGCTCAGAGCTAAGCACATTGACAACGTTCGGGAAGGTCTAGCGACGTTCGCGAAGCGCACCTCGTTAAGGAATCTCGGACCAGAAAGCAAGAAGCTGAGCGCGGAAGACCTCGGCGCAGTGTATGACCGCTTCTACCGCGTACTTTCTGAACATCGCGCTCGTCAGCAGGCCGCCGAGGAGGAAAGGAAGAAACAAGAACAGCAAAAGGCTAGACCGAGCATACGTGCTTACAACTCGACATCGTCAAGAGGCAATGAAGCGGAGCCCGTGAGACTAACCTCCGCGTCGTCTTCTCAAACAATGGACTATGATACTTTCCGGGACTTCCTAGCAGATACTGCGAAGTGGGCGATTACGGACTCGCCAGGCTCACCCTCGAAAGAGATCGGCAAATCTCCTCTCAGTCCTGTTGGCCGAAGCAAATCTGTCGAATCCTGGCGCAAAGGCCCAGAACCTGCGAATCACGAATTCATGGAACGCCTTTTCCGCAAATGGGACGTCTCGCACGAGCAAGGATTGTCCCTACAGAACATAGTAAATGGTCTCGCACGCTTGAAAGGCACCACGGATATCATGAATACCATGAGCTTCTTTTTTGACCTTTACGACGATAGCGGAACTGGCAAAGTAGACCGAGAAGGGATTCTGCGAATGTCAGAAGCTCTGCTATTTTTGTCAAGAAGAGGTTTTGAGGGTACTCTTACCCCAAGTGCTTCGATGAATGAACTCACATCATCTGTTGACATTAACGGCAAACGGGATTCAGTGAAGATGACCACAGACGAAAAGTTCCTTGGGAGCGTGAGTGCATTTATACGCCGGTGCTTTGAATACGCGGATCCGGATCATCCTTCGGGCGAAGCAGTAGCGGAAGCAAAGAAGGAGCTTGATGCCTTTTCTATTGGCGACGATGACGATGAAGACTTAATTGACCTAGCAGAGTCCCCTTCCGGAACGAAGACACGTCTTCCCCTCAAGCCAGTCACGTCGGATCCATTGAGTCGGCCTTCCCCTTCTCACTCGCCGCCACCTTCAGCACGCCCTGGGGTTACGAATCCCAACTCACAGTCTCGATCCGCCTCGCACAACGTTGCCTTGGATCCCTCCCATCCCTTGTATATCACTCTCCCAACATTCCGCATGGTAATTCTAGCGGACGAGCTCCTGGAACAGTTCTTTGAATCATTCTTCCCTCAGTCGTTCCATTTAAGCAGTTCGCCAAACGCCAGCACCGCCAGTCTCGCTTCGTCGACTTTATCTGGCAATCTGACGACATTTGCCAACTTGGGAGCACCTGTGAAGAATCTTATATCGAGTACTTCAGGCAGAGCAGGTGTTGTTGACGTGGGACAGGCTGGCGGAATTGTCGAGCCAGGGTCACGCGGTATTCGTGGTGTCCTTGACAACATCGTCAACGACGGCATGAGGATGGCGGCCGAAATGAGAAAGCAGATAGATGAAGCTCAGAAAGAATTCGAGAAGAATGCTCGTGAGAGTAGACACAAGGACAGGGAGGAGGAAGACGACGAGGAAGACCTGGACGAAAAGGCTGTCATGAAGCGGGACCAGGATCTGCTTGAAGGAGCAGAAGCGGTGAGCATCAAACCGACTAGGTCAGAGGAGACTGGGAGGAGGCGTGGGAGCAGTGTGGCGTCTGGAATGACAGGAAAGCCAAGCGTGACTGGAATCAGTGTTTTGGATACTAAGACGGTGGAGTTTGAGTCCTAAGATATAAATACCCTGGTTATTGGAGAATGCTGGGTGGATCAAGGTTACCGTTTGTAGTATCTTACGGCGAGACAGAAAGCTTAGGGACCAAACTAAATTTCCCCACATCGTCCGATTTACAATCATAGAGGCGTGTCTCATTGGTTGTATGCCCGTGAGGTACACGCCTAAGATGTAGGCCTGTGAAGTACATGCCCACGAGCTACGTGCTGATGAGAGGTGAGCCCATGAGGTACACGCCCATAGTACACGTCTATGAGATGCGCGCCCCCATGAGACACACGCCCATGAGACGCATGCCCATGAGATGCACACCTACCAGATACACACCTATTGATATACGACCATGAGACGCACAAGGCGGGAAATTTCAGTTTTGTCCCTAAGCTTCCCTATGTCTCGCCGTAGATGCCTTTATTTTGGCGGGACTCTACACATCATGGGCGCAGCACTACTATTTCCAGACCATCTTGTCGGCCCGCTATGCCCTGTTTAGCTGCATATCTCGCACAAGCCAAAACTTCCGCTCCCAGAGCCGGCTTCTGGAATGGGTTCCTCAAACCTGGCAACCTAGAGCGAGACGCCTGCGATTCGACGCCGGGCTTTTACCATGCACCTTCGCGGACCAGGGTAGAAGACGAGTCAGCTGGCTCCCCGCATCTACGACTTTCCAGCAAAGGGTCATACAGCCTGAATACAAACAATGTCATCATGGTGAATACTGGACGCCCAAGCAGGGCCTGTATTCTATGTCGAAAACGTCGAATCAAGGTTTGCAGAGCGCTCACAATACTCCAAGGGTCCTCCTAATCCCTTCTTAGTGCGATGAAACAAGGCCGGGCTGTCTTCGGTGTGCTCGTGTAGGCAAACGGTGTCCTGGTTACCCTGAAGAAACCGAGCGTCTCTTTCGGAACTACAGCGCGACGCCTCCACCTCAGACACTGCCAGGTTCCACAAGCTGGGAAAATGTAGATAGCGCAAGCACGTCGAGTGAGTCTGGCGAGTCCGGCACGACTGAACAGCAGATGTTTGAGGCTCCGAGGTCTCCTGAGTCGTCCTCGTCATCCCCTCCGAGCGACCATCACCCAACTTCACAAGATCTCACAGAGTCCACACCAATCTCGGAAGCCCTTGTCCTAAGACCAATGCTGCGAAGTGATGTGGAAGAGCTGTCAACTAGTCTGTATTTCGCCACATATGTTTCCAATCCTCGACTTTCCCACAACCGCGATGATTTCTACTTTCTTCCTAATATGTTTGCGACCGCCGACCGGCGCTCGTGTCTGCATCAGGCAGTGAAGTTAGTCGGACTTGCCTCCTTTGCAAACCGCTGGAATCCAGCGGACTTCGAGATGCAGATTCGAGGAGGGTACTCTCGCGCAATACAAGCAACCAACGCTGCCTTACAGGATCGTGTAGAGTGCCTCCAGGATGAGACTCTCATGGCGGTTTGGTTGCTGGGCGCATTCGAGGTAATCACCCCCCCCTTTCTCGGTTTTCCACTTTTAAACAGTGGGCCAGGCAATTTCCGGTTACTCAATGTTGTCCCATTTGCCAGATAAGGGTTGGCGCGCACATAGCCTGGGGACAGAAAGTCTAGTAAGACTGAGGGGAAAAGGACAGTTGTCGACGACTCGTGGTATCAAGCTCTTCAGAATAGCGCATGCAGGAATCGTAAGGCTCACCGGAATCAAATACGCAAACATGGATACACTATACTGAAGTTGTGCAGCAAATCCGGGCGCTGTTCTTTGGTGAAGAATTGTCAGAGGATTTCCAGGACGTGGTGACCGAATACTATCGATCGGCATCTGACGGATCTACAATCTCAGCTCGAGTGGTCTCCTTTCATTACAAGGTCACAAATCTTTATGCGAGAAGCAAGAAGCTCGTTCTTCATGCTATGAATCGTTTCACAGAAATATTGGACCTTCTGCAAGAGGGGGAAGCGCTCGCAGAAAGTATGGTTGGATGGAGTGAAGAGGAGGAGGGCTGGCAGGCGATGCGCGTAACGACACTTCGAAAGCCGGGGTCAACGCAGCATTGGGCACCGCACAAGACGCATACAAAGTACTACTATTCGAGTGTCTTCGTCTACGTACGTCTCCCGTCTGATCTGTGGTGATGCTTTGGATTTTGCGAATCTTGACGGCAGTTTTCTTCCGGAGACCAACATATACTTGCATCTCAGCATTTCCCCCTTTCAGAAAGACGTCTCCGATATCATAACTGCCTGTCGTTGATGTTATGAGTCACCATTGCTAACCATATGGGCGCTGGGCCCCTCCAGTTACACTGGTTCAGATTTAACCTCGCCCGAATCAAACTCCATGAAGCAATGATAGACTGCCTCAGAGCGATTACACCCGAGGACGCCACCATGTCCCAAGACGACATCAAGGCGAAGGTTACGCGAAACGTTGAATTCGTCCGAACGGGCATAACGGACTTCCTGGGTGGTGTTGCATTCGCTCTAGGCGATATCGACGAACAGGGAGCCTTCTGTTATAGCACGCCGGGAGAAGCTGACAGTGTAGTGAACATCAACACAACCGGAGTTCAGCGGCTCATATTACCACTTTATATCCTCCGGCACTCCGAGTACCTCACTACTCTGCAGTCTGACGGTATCGAAGATGCGTTGTTGCGAATGGGGCGGGAGCTCCACTATCCATGGGCCAGTTCCTCAAGAAGTCCAAAAAATTGACAAGCCTTGCAGAACAACAACCAGGACTAATCACGATGTCTTAAGTTCGAAACTGATTAAGAGCAGTCAAGCCTACAGCTCCGCATACACAAGAGGATTCGTGGAATTCGTACCATTAGCGACGAGGAGCAGGCAGATCGTTGGTGGGATTGTTGCCGATTTGCTGGGCCAAGAGCGGAGATATGACCAGCCTTATTGCATATCTGCCCAACTTTGGTATAACGATATTGTTGATTATGACCGCTAATGGGGAATAGATCTACCTGGCCCGTGCCCTTTGTCGTCAACGTCACTGTCATCGTCACAAGTTGCCGAAGCAAAAAGATCAAACGAAGCATCCCCACTTGTGAAGGTCAAATACAAAGTCACAATGGCCTGCAGTCACTCCATATTAAACATGGTTGTCCGCCCTCGAGTCCACCTGCAGGCGATTTTCCTGCTGTTGCGAGTCTTCGGAAACTTCATTATACCTTCTCAGAAAATCACATCTTAGCTCTCGAAGGAGCCTTTCTCGACGCTTCTCTGAAGGCTCTTCGTCAGCTCAAATATATCGCTAAATATCCTTACAATGGCAATGGGCACGGGTCATCAAAGAGATTGGAGGGACGTGGGTCGCACTTGACGGATACTTGAACTCTTCCAAATCCCCGAATTGGTTGAGCTTCGTAAGCGGGGGATCGGAGGGTTAAGCGCGGAGGTGCTGCAGATCTTTTAGAATGGCCAGATCACGGTTCGGATTGAGAAGGTTGGCATGGCTGAGCTACAAATTGTTGTACGAGTGGATGGATGGGTTGAACTTGTGGAGTGTATCTGGTTGAGATACGAGCAAAGTAGTCCTACAAACAATGTCTTGGTTCTAACATGAAAACCCCGTTAGGTATATTCTCGCAGGCGGTGCTCTTTTTCCCACCAGTTACACCGACACTGTTCCAAGTCCAGCTGGAGTAGCTGCCGCTGCCGCACAAGATGTAGATGTCCGTCGCGCTCCAGCTGGCGGACGCAGCCGCATCGGGCACGGCCAGGTCGGTGATCGGGAACCCCGGTTGTTGGTGTGCCAGCTGTGCTACCGTTCTTGTAGGCCTGCTCGATCACAATGCCGTATTTGCTGATGTCGCTGAGCGTGATGCTCTCGTACGTGATGGTACTTATGGAGCCAGTTGCGCCGTAGACGGTCTTTGATGCGGATGCCGTTTTGCGAGTTGGTGACGGTCGAGGATTTGATGAGGACGTTAGAAATGATGTTGTCGGACTGGCCGCCGACGAAACCAATAGATAGACCGTGTCCTCCCGACCATGTGCCGCCGGCGAAAGCTATGTCCTAACGTATGCTTAGTGACATATTGTTGGCAGGGATCTGATGAATTGCTTACAGTCGTCTTGGTTCATAAAGTTGACGCCCGAGAATTGTGATGCCAGTGCTATCGCCGATGTCAAAAGCATCCGTATTATGGCCCAAGCTGTGGGTGTCGCCCGCAGAATTGTTAATGGTGATATGATCAAGGGTGAGTCCATTGGCGGTGCCCATGGAGAAGGTTTGCACAGGCGTGTTCCTTCATGTTGAGATCAGTGATGGAAGAATTTCGGTTTCGTAACGCCGCCGTTGCTGCCTTTTCCGTCTTACCATCTGGCCCCTCCGCCATCGAGCACATGGTCAGCTGAGCCAGTGACGGTGATACCGATTTCGGAGACCGAAAATAGAGATCCGGACCACTCAGCGTAGCCAAAGGTGGTGGATCCCTCCAAGATAAGCTAAGATCTGTCAGCGTACGAGCAATTACGAGATGGGGCTTGCTTGCCTAGGTACCTCTGTTCAAGCCTGTCATATCGAGAGTGGTCCCTGCCGGCACAGCAATGCCACTGAGCACGATCGTCGAGCATGACTTCTTCAAAGCGCTCGCAGCTGTGGCGTCTGCAAAGGTGCAAGAAGTAGCCCTTCTATCATGGCGGTAGGCACAGGAGTTGTGTTGCGATCATGGACTCTAACCAAGCCTGTGGCGACAAGAACAGCAGCGCTGGCCAGTAACCCAAGAAACTTCATGCCCAGGATGGTAAGAGGGAATTGGCGAGGGACAGACGATTGTACAGAGAAGCAAGGCAGCGAATGAGATCAGCTGCCAATGTCGGAAGCTGGGAGAGTGGGCGCTTGTGTAGTCATCTCTGTTCCAAGCAGATTCGAGGGGTGCTTTATGCTGACAGATATGAAACGAGCGAGGTTCAACCCCACTTGTTTCATTTCAGCGAGATTTGGCAGTAGGCACAGTGTGCGAGAGCAGATCTCTTTCCTGAAATAACCAAGAGTGAAAAGTATCTGCGACGTAGACCATCAAGACTTTCGAGCCGTTCGGGAGGCAAAAGGAGTTCATTGACATTGCTTGGCGCGGCAACCCTCGAACGCGAACTATCTTTAGGATTTTGTGACTCGTGGGGAAGATGCTGCCTAAGGACAATTTGAACTAGTAACAGACATCGTTGCATCAGGGACGTCTTAGTCGTCAGCTACGAGCTGCCAACAAGCTGTTGATTTCAAGATCAGAAGTTGATGCGGCAATATTGCACTGCCACATGGACAACGCACACTTGCATAACGCCCGCTGACTCCCTCTCCAGACTTTTGCCTCTTTTATCAGTGGAAGCCTCTTGAGGTGCCATATTGTCAGAAAGCCTGAACGCTACTCTACTCGATTAGTTGAGCACTATCTCCTATTGTTGACAGCCGTTGACGATCGTTATTGGATGCAGAGATGACGGCGAGTGGACCGACTACAGAGCTCTTACGTTCACTCATCAGGTATCGCTGAGCGCTCTTGATCTTCAGTGGCAGTGAGGTTAACATCACAATCTTGTAGTATCCACGAATCATCTGACTACGCTGATCTTACTATCTTTTGCGGGCCGAAGTCATTTCGGGTGCACAAGGCTATTTTGTGCCCACGCTCGGATTTTTTTGCTTCAGCTTGCAGGCATGGCAAGGTCAGCTTTTGACCTCAAAACGACTAACTCCAAAACAGATGGTGGAGACCACATATATCTGACGTTTAATGGGCAGGAAGCACTCACGAATGAGATTAATTTACCGGAAGACGACCCAGAACTTATACAGCTGATGATAGACTATCTTTACCGCCTTGACTACGATCATACGAATGGCAAGACATCCTCTCGTGATGTGGTTGAACAGAGGCCTGAGCCAACATCTGTTCGTGACAGTGAAGCCCCAGACGACGCTCTCGATATACATCAGCCCGAACATTTTCAGCTCTTCCGCAGACGTCATATAGCTGAGGAAGAAAACAGGCAAGATAAGGGTGGTATAAGCAGCGATGGGCATCTGGAAACCAACCACCTCGATTGGCCCCGCTCGCAAACCACAGGCCTAGCTACTCATGCCCAGATGTATGCTCTAGCCGATAAATACCAGATCAGCGGCCTGAAGACTCTTGCACAGCGGAAGTTCCAAAAGGCCGCACTACAGCACTGGAATAGTGAGGAGTTTGCTCCCGCCCTCCATATTGTCTACACGTCCACACTCGAAGAGGACCGAGGTCTTCGAGATATAGTCATATCGACTATATCTAGAGACAGACTACTGGAGAAGCCGGAGGTGCGGACCACAGTCAAAGACCTACCCGAGCTCGCGTTTGGTTTGTTGATGTATATCTGGAAGCAGGCTGGAAGCGATTCTGATATGGCTCGTGCGGATGGATTAGGTTATGAGTAAGGATCTGAAATGCTGGGTGACTCTTCCTTTACATTGCAGGACACGAAAATCAAGCGGCTGGGAAACCGAGCAACGAAATATTCATTAGGCTACAGTGTTGTGCTAATCGTTAAACCAAACTCTTGAAAATTCGACAAGTGTTGAGCACTGCCAGGGTAAAAAGACTCCATAGGCCTTTTGAATCTGAGGACATTTTCCGTCAGCGATTGAATAAGACAAACATAACCATGCAAAGATCCACGTATCTCCGTCAGTGAATGTACTGTTGGGGCTTCACGACCAAGGCGAATAGAAGCGAAAGCCAGCCCAAAAAGAGGATGGATTGCTGTCAGGCCCGGTGCGATGCCTCCAAAAGTACAGTTAGCGCTGTAGTTTCCCATCCAACACCAAGGGATGAAAGTGTTGATAACTAGTTCGTTCACCCGAAACAAGTCAAAGAACGGAAACTTTGAGGGTGTGTTGACCTCAGTCCATGTGTTCTTGCCCGAAGGTCTCATCTGACATATACACCGTGCCACTTGTCCCCAGGAACTGAAATGGGGATGTATGAGCACAGGTATCAAGCCTGCGTTGCTTCTTTCTTTCCTTCGCGCCACCATCACTGCCCGGGCTAGGACGTGTAGTAGGAGTGAACAAGAATGGGTATCGAGCTGGCTCTTGTGGGGTCCCAGTGTCGGTTGTTGCTCGTGGTTTCCAACTGGCATCCCGTGGCACCTTGTGGAGGGATGGGTATGCTCCTTCGAAGCTCGAACGGTTGTTTCACTATGTGTCTTGCAGAAATTCTAGAGTAACTTCCCAGGGCAAATGAGAGAGAATGCTGCGAGCATCCGAGAAAGCCCAAAGGAGCAATGGTAGGGTAGCACAGTTCAAAGCGAGAGGCTGACACAGGAATGTAAGAACGACGCGGAGCCTGTGCATGTTCCCAACGAGCAACACTCTGTAGGTGGTGAAGAAAGAGCACTCAACATATAGCCATCGTGAGAGTGCATCTGTGATTCTTGCAAAAGCTCCGCCTGCTACTCCGTCAATAGCCATAACCTCCCGAATTTGAGCCTCAACGCGGCTTGTAACGGCACTTGCCATGTCCATAGAACCAAATTACCGAAGCATACATTTCAATCCATTATCTCGACGACAAGCCCATTGTCTAGATCGGACTTATTCTCGCGCCCTACACGTCGTCAATTGCAAGAAGCACCAATAGCGGCTCTTGGGCCAACTTATTGCTATGGGTATTACCTGCTACAAGCTACCTGCAATGCAAAGTTGCATTTGAATAGAAGTCTGATCTCCAAGCGGACCTCAAATATCATCTTAGGAACTTATCTAAGTGTGCTGAAGTCGCAAACCAGTCGAGGCCAAGAGCTCCACCCTCAACTAGCAAAGATGGCAATAATGTGGGACCGGGACAAGGGAACAAGAATGCATGGTGAGTTAATGACAAAGTGGCAAAACACAACCATCTCCACCGGAACACTCAACAACGATCCCCCCCTTTATTTTGCACCTGGGATAGCGGAAATGGGATAAGTGGGTTTGAAAAATTCACGACATGGGATTTTTGGCAGCTTTGTATGGTCATAAGATTCGTCCAAGATGTATCCAAAATCCATCTTCCCCCAATGCTCTTTGCTTACACATCCAAATGTACATGCAGCAACAACCTCCAAGCCGTGTATAGTAAAGTGTTCGTACAAAGGTTGTAGAACAAAACATGACCATCTGCTATATTTCAGGCAGACGGGGAGAAGGGTGCAAAAGAATGGAACCCGCCCGATCCCCTCCGGTGCAGCCAAAGTTTACCAGAGGTAAGTGTTGAGTGCGGCGCTGTCGCCCAAACCGCCACAGCCACCGCTGGGGAAGCCGCCGTAGGTTCCGTACTGCGCTCCAGGCTGGGATCCAGCGGAGCAATTGAGAAGTTCGTAGTCGGTCATGCACGTGTTTCCAGAGCTGCAGACGAAGACACATGTATCCATGTCAGTGGTGCATTGGGGTCCGACGATGCTCATGCCGTGGCCGCCCATGTTGACCTCGCGCGACACGTCAACGACGCCGACGGGGCTGAATGTGTATTCACCCCAGGTGTTGGAGAGCTGGCCGTTGGACATGACGGTGTCGGAGTAGACTGCTGACCAGGCGCCAATGGCGCCGGAGGCGAAGCTAATTATCTGGCTTCCACCAGCTGGAATATCGACGGTGATGAGTGGCTGATTGACATTGACCCAGGATGCATCAGGACCCCAAACAACGAGGATCAGGTCTTGACCGGCATTGTTCTGGTAGGTGTTGGTATAAGCGCCGCCACTTCCAAGCCAGACGCCTCCATTGTTCGAGACGGCGTTGACTCCAATCTGGCATCCCAAGCTTGTCAATCTGGATGCAGATGTGGACGACAAGCCGGAGGCATCTCGTTCAGCCAGAGACGAGTCGATACTGTTTCCAAAAGTAAGCATTTAGGTCGTGGAGGCATATATTCTCGAAACTCACGCTTCAACGTTCAACAACCCGTCGGCTTTCTTGTGATGCAGGTGTACATGATGGAAAGGACCAGCGATAACATTGCCAATAGCGAGGGTGGCCAGCACCAGAGCAGTATATGAGTAACGCATATTGTTCCGGGCGATATCTGAGCTTTGGGTTTCTATGAAAACGGCGGGTTTGCTTCGTCTAAATCGTAGGGTACTAAGTAACAGCGCAAGCGCAGCAGATGCAGTGGTTTCAAAGATTGGGTAGTCCGATAGTGACTGAATGGATATAGGGAGCGACTGTGAGCAGGTAATTCGCGTAAAGGAGTGAACGCGAGTATTCCGCCTGGGAATGATAGGACGTCTGGCAGGATGTTCGAGAGAAAGACTCAGGACAAAACAGTAGAACTGTGGGAAGGAGGAAACAGCAGAAAACATGGCTAGGCGATACGCTAGGGAGAAGGCTCCACCGGCCCAGGAACCAAACCCCCTGGGCAATCAAAAGTAGCTCGGTCTTGGTGTGGCGCAACGTGTGGACTCACTGCGCTACGGAGAGCGGAGTGCCGTTAGACCGCGAACTAAAGCAACTAAGGCTTGCGCATATCTCCCAATTGGCGAATAACGGGGAATATCTGAATTCAGGGGAAAAATGGCAAAACAAGCCCTGGCGGATCTGCGATTGCTGCAATTCCACTCTAGGCCATTGGGAAGTCAATGTCTATGGCTGGCAATAACGTTGGCAGGTCCAAGCCACAGAGGCTTGGGGCTTGCATTCGCTCGCATGGAAATCATGTTTGATGGGATGCCCGGGATAACTTTCATGATATCGAGCCATACGTTGGGAAAAGGCCCACTGCGGTGATACTGCAAGAGCTGATAAAGCATGTGCAGGCACGGGAAGAAGATGTCATTCATCGAGCCTTGAGATGCAGCTGCCAAGATTCAACGATGCAAGGGCCATCCCGATTTTTGTGAGAGATTTTCCGTGACTCGTGGAAAATCAAACAGCCCGATGAATCAAATCGACAGACGTGGTGCCATTATAGTTCGAGATACCCACTCTGTCGGAACAGTCTGCCCGCTAATATTATGGACTGGAAGACATGACATGTGCATCATCTTTGCCAAACGAGTCAAAGCACCCCAGTTTTACTTCGCCTAACATATTCTTGAGACTCATCAACTGGTAAGGAAGCAACATATGAGGGTCTGCAAGCAGGTCAGACTAAAACTGACACGACCAAGATTGACTAAAAACGAAACACTCGAACCATGTTGTTTGTAGCCGCCGGTCGTCCCCATTGGTTGATGTGCGTGTGCCCTTGAATTTTCACCAAGCGTCCTCGCATGCCGGCTCGTGAAGGCTGGTCATGCAATGGATCCTGTCTTGCAAGTTTGACATGTCGAAACATGCAGGTGACGACACGAATTTGGTTTCGCAACCCTGACCTGTCGGAATTCTCGTCCATCCTTCCCCAGCGGTCAACTGAGCTTTTGCTGCCAACGGGAGAGAATTTGTCGGGCTGTGCGCCTAGTGCCAGCACGGTAGATGAACCCCAATCCGGCGAGGACGAACAGCGAGAGCATATTCAAGAATTTCTTGCAAGTTTGCCCCACTTCTCAACCATGGCCACGCAATGGAATCACTTCAACCGCAGCTCATCATGACGTCACCCACCTAGGGTACAAGCTTGGCCCCGAGCCAGCGATATGATCAAAGTGGACAGAAGATGTGCGTACGAGGTTCTTTGGTTAGTGGTGAGCACGGACTATGGTCATACTGATCTGATATTGGAAAGTCTCTTGAGCGTTGTAACGGTCCAATAGCTTTTCCACGAGTTCTGGCCGTTATAAATACCGCTAGCAAGATCATGAAATATCTTCCAAGACTTCAGAGTGCTTCATCCTTGGCGGTGCTCTTCTCTTTCTCCTAGCAAGCGTGGTAGAGTCCACCTGACGTTCTCATAGACTAGGAAGGTTACACAAGTGCTCGGCACGACGCGAAGCAAGTTCGGACCTAGTCCTTTGTAGAAGCCTAGGAATCCCTCGTGATGCCAAACCTGCTTAATAACGCCCACAACTCCCAACGAAGGCCGCAGTGTCAAATCTGCCGGGTTGTACGTCTGCATCCTCGCTCGAACGAGCTGGTGCGGATAGGTCAGACCACCTGCGAAGACCTTTGACAGACTAGAAGTCACGATCGTATCGAGATTTGTGAGTGGGGCGTTGTTTCTGGACCGCCGTCTTGCAGCCTTCAACTTCTCGTAAGCCACGAAGTATAGGGCCCCGTGGCTGACGCCCGCGAGACTAGGCACTAGGCCGTGGAACATGCCCCTATAGCCTTCGTCTTGCCAGATACTTTTCAAGCCAGAGACCATGCTCGGGTATGCTCCATGCTGGGTAGCGCTCGTGCTGAGCATGCGAGTCTTGATAACCCAGATTGGGTTTGTGAAGACAGCCGACAGGATGCCCGAGGCACCCGAAGCGACGAGGTAGTCGAGCGAGGAAAGTGAGGTGTCGGTGCTGTAACGACGATGCGATCGAATAAAATCCTGGGCTTGACGATACCACAGGAAGTACAGGGCCCAACTTAAGGAGTTGCCCATCAAGTTTGGTGTAAGACCGCGATAGAGGGCGGCGAGGCGTGTCGGGCCGTCATTGTGAATGATGCCGCGAAGGATTTGTAGGGAGGAGCCAATGCGTGAGGTGCTGGCTGCATCGACTATGGCCTTTTGTCAGTGACTTTCCAAGTCCAGAACATATTCATGCTTTGGGTCAGACCTTGCAGTCTGGTCTTGATTATGTCGAGTGGATGAACGACAAGGGTCGAGACCAAGCCAGCAGAAAGTCCAGCCGCGAATTCTATTGAAGATGGCGAGAGGCCATTGCGGTTGGTCATGGACTAAGAGACCATACTATCCCAGACGAGCGAGGTAGGAATGTCCAAGTAAAAGGGATACAAGGCGGGCTGCTGCAGATGGAATTTTCTGGATGTAAGCTTTGAAGAATGAATGATGAAATTTACAGCCCACGGGCCACGCCCGATGGATTGGAATCGATGCAGCGTGGCTGATCGGCACCTGCGCTTTCCCTTCTTCGAGGCTTCTAGCCTTCCAGGGGATCGTCTACTTTTTTTGCCGTACTCCAACTGTTGTGTAATTTATGCACTGCTCGCCCCACTTTTAGCTGCACCCTGACAGATTTTCGGCTGTCCCTTTTCTTCGGTGCCGCTCAGAGCTCGTTCACGCCACAAAACATATCGAGATCCCCCTCATCCAAACTGCTTCCTCCTTCTTTCTCTCAGGAACAATCATCATTCCATTAACTAGATACGTCGATACGTGCGACTCTTCGTTTACGCAACACCTACGACCTCTCCATTAGGCGGTGCACCTTGCGCCCATTGGTTGACTGCAAAGATGGACATCGTCCTGGAAGTTTTCGACACTTTCCTCTTCGATTGGATGTACAGTACTATTTTGCCAGCATCTGGGCTCTCCACGGCCAGACAAGCCGGTCAGCATGTTCTGTCCTCCACATTCTCAAGCCTGAGAGAAGGCGCAACGGGGACTCCTCAATACTCCTACCAACCTGCGTCGAAAATAGTGAACTTCCAGCCGTCAGATTGGGCATACCGCAGCGCATGGCCTCGGGACAACATATACAGACAGGCCACAAGCTTGTTCTTGATAACATGGTGAGCTTCGCAAGCTCAATCAGCTTGACACCATGACTGACTTTAGCCGCAGGATCTTCGGGCTTGTCGTGTATTACATCTGTGCAACGTTCTCCTACTTCTTCGTATTCGACCACAATACCTTCAAGCACCCAAAGTACCTCAAGAACCAAGTTCGACTTGAAATGGAGCAAGCAATGTCTTCGATGCCCGTAATGGCAATTTTGACCACTCCCTTCTTCACATCTGAGGTCCGGGGCTATGCAAAGCTGTACGATACCGCCGCTGAAGCACCTTTCCCCCTCTACAACTATCTTCAGTTCCCGTTATTCCTACTCTTCACCGACTTCTTCATCTACTGGATCCATCGTGGCCTACATCACCCCCGAGTCTACAAAACGCTTCATAAGCCGCACCACAGATGGATCGTGCCCACTCCATTTGCGAGCTACGCTTTCCACCCGCTTGACGGCTTCGCTCAGAGCCTACCATACCATATCTTCCCATTCATATTTCCGCTACAGAAGTTGGCATACGTGGCGCTGTTTGCGTTCATTAACATCTGGACCATCATGATTCACGATGGAGAATATGTGGCCAACAGTCCGATCATTAATGGGTCGGCCTGCCATTCAATTCATCATCTCTACTTTCGCCATAACTTTGGTCAATTTACCACGCTTTGGGATCGTGTCGGTGGAAGCTATCGAAAGCCCAATGATGAGTTATTCCAACGAGAGACAAAGATGGGCAAGGAGGAATGGGAGAGACAGACAAAAGAGATGGAAAAAGTGGTGAAAGAGGTTGAAGGTGAGGATGACAGAGATTACTATGACGAGGCGGGGAGGCTGCAGAAGAAGGTGTCCTGAACATTTTGCCAACGTTCAAACTCATTCGCGATTTCGACGAGTGGATCCATTGCACATACTACGTTACGTTCGAAACTACCTCAGCGAAGCCACTATCGTTCGTTTAATCTCAACCAACGTTGTGTTTTGCAGAAGGCTTTAATAAGTCAGTGGCGGTGGTTGACAGGCCTGGGCTTTGATGGGCCAACCAAAAAAGCCTGCCCAGTAGTGGCATATCCAGGCCCATGGATAAGCCTGTAGTCAGATGCGGTAATTGCGAGGAGAGCTCAGGAGTCGAATATTAGTAGATTGTATGTACAATAGGTGTACAGAATACAAAATTTCTCCTCCTCTTCTCAGTAACCTCGCCAGCACCTCTTATAGACCATAATCGTCTTCTAGTTCGCAGTCGAAAATAGCGATCTTATTTGATCCATTTCCCTGCATGAACTCGAGCAACCATTTCGCCGTGGGGTCAATGAGGACTATTTGGCGGCAGTGGTGATAATACTGACGTCCTGCTTCCCGAAAAGGTAAGACATCAGAGCCTCCTCAGAAGCTGCTGCCGAGACCACTTTTGGGTTAGCCACTCCAAACTTGGTGTTTCGAAGTTTACGCGACTTGATGTACATTCTGCGTCAGAGCGGTGTGATATGGGCTGCGCACATTTCAAGATGTCCAATAAGTCTAGAAAATGTAGGCAAATGAAGGCGGGATTTTTTCGTTCAAGTTGACCTAATCTCATACAACCTAGTTCCTGAGGACTGTTCTTTATCTGGAAATCCTGTCACAGTCACGCATGCTTGAGCAAAAGACGCTCGCATCCAAAGCCCCCTACCAGACACTTATCACCATGGCGCCAATACCAACCCTCTCCTTCAAGTGTGCTGTTCTCACAGGCGGCTATTCTGGACTTGGACGCGCGATGGCACAAGCATTAATCAAACGAGGTAAACCTGTAATCCTCTTTGGCCGCACAAGATCAAAAGCCGAGTCTGTTGCGAGAGAGGTTGGTGCACTTGGCCACTATGAACTTGACACTGGCAATGTCGAATTCCTTAACGGAGCTCTGGAATTCGGCTGCAATGAGCAATATTGAGTTTGCCTTGGCATCTAGGAAGCTGGCTGTGTCTCAACTCATCTCATCTCACCGTGACAACGGACTAGATTACCTAGATCCAATGGTGCGAGACTCGGATCAGGCGAATAAGGAATAAGGCGCAGGATATGACAGACGCTTATCTGGTAGGAATTGATATGAGTGAAAGGTTTCCTGGCCCGGGCCACATTTGACACTCATTCAAATTTCATCCCTTTTTCTGATAACGGCTATCCCTACAGCTTAATCCAGCACGTCTTGCTTTCCCTTGCTCTTGCCCTCTACCACCTCCTTAATCCACTCCCCCGTCGTGGTCACCTTACTTGCAAATAGCGGCCAAATCAACTCCGTCGCCGCATCCACCTGCTCTTTACTCCACCCGGCCGTCGCATCCTTCAGCATCGTCACATGATACCCTAACTCGTACGCATACCGGCCAGTGCTCTCCAGACACGTATTCGCGGTCATGCCCGCCAGCACCAAATTCTCAATCTTCCTCTGCCTCAGCTGGAAATCCAGGTCCGTGCTCTGGAAACTCGAACTGCTCCAGTGCTTGCTCACTACCACGTCCCCGTTGCCCAACACGTCCGGGCCCAGCCCTTCGAGGATCTGTGCGCCCCAGCTGCCGTCGGCGAATGCGTGGGAGGACTCTTGCGCGTGGTGGACGTGCGCCATGTGCGCCCAGCCCTGGTAGAAGCCGGGCTTCCACTGCTGGTGTAGGCCGTAGTAGATGGGGATGTGGTGTTTGCGGGCGCAGGCGACGAGCTAGTGCAGGTGGGCGATGGTGTCGTGTTCGGCGAGGGTGTCGGCGAGGCTGGAGAACAGTTTGCCGTCCGGGTGGATGAAGTCGTTGTACAGGTCAATGAGCACGATAGCGGTGGGGCCGTCTGTGGCGGAGGCACCTGGAGAGGCGAATGTGGACATGGTGGCAGGAGGATGTGGTCGGGGGGGATGGAAGAGCGGGTGGCTTGATGGTAAGAATGAGATGGAGATGGAAGGACTGTTGGCTCGATGGTCTTTCGAAATGGGAATGGAAGGCAGCAGTTGGTGTTGCGTAAGTGAGAAGGCTATATACTATCGGTCGAATAATTACTCATGCCCTTGCGTGTTGTCGATTCCGCGTTCTGTGCACCCTGCCGAAGCCTGCAGGGTCTAGTCAGTCTCAACTACATTTGTCATTGTCCCTGGGGCTGTCCAGGTTCATTTAAAGCCCATGGGGCACGGCGGCACAAATGCCTTGGTTCCTCGGCGTCTGCACAATTTATCATCACAGGTAGAAAATGAGACGTGGAAAAGTCGCGCTAGTGAATACCCATCCTGCTCGGGGCTTCTTGGCGGCGGGCGGGGCGGCGGAGCCTCCGCCGCCAGCGCCGCCGCTAGTGGCCACACTGCTAGTTGGTCATATAACCTGCATAAAGGAAGCAATGGCAAGTAGGAATCCACAACTTCCACAATTGCTTTCAGAGATTTGACCGTCAAATTTGATCCGACAGATTCGGTGCTCTGCTTTGAGGTGGGGACACTTAGACAGAGCTCTGCCGCAATCCGGTAGAGAGGGCCTGTGGTGAATGCTCAAGTGTTCGTGGACTCAACCATCCCAAGACCCGGCCGATGCTTTGTCATTGACGCCTTGCGCGAGTATGTAAGATTCTTGCATGCATAGCCTGGCACAAAAAGACCAATGACAATCCAATTCTGGTCCATTGGGGGCGGACAATGTTCTTAAATGTGTCAGCCGGAATAGGAATAGTACAGCCCTTCGCCCTTTGGGGGTCTGCCGGACCGCCTTGGTGGTAGAGTAACTCTGTCTTAGCCCTTCTTTTAATCTGGCAGATTCTAATCGCAAGCCCGGGTTGCGATTAGTGAACACCCGAAGGCAGTAGTGGCATGAATTAAACTAGGACAACAAAATCTGGGGAAGAGAGGAAGATGAAGCAGGACCACTAGGTACGAAAGGCAACCCTGTGTGCGTCAAGCCCAAGGGCCTGAACCCGGAGCCACCGAACCGGACCGGGTCAAGACCGAAATTGGGCCGCGCAGTGACGAAATTTTGGACAGATTAGTGGCGTAAGCAAGTCCTTAGAGCTCTGGAATAGTAGAATTCTGAAAAAGGATCTTGGCAAAGGCATGACCAGGTCATGGATGATCGACCTCTTCAACCGGGTCAGGTCACGGCTATGCCAAAGTGGCGGTCGTGGTATCGGTCACGTGATATGGCCGGGCCATTTTGTCAGCAGTCATGCCAGTGCTGCCGACCGTGTGACGAAATGCTGATACATACAGGGATCGACTCCATGTCTTGAGTGGCAAATCCTTCTGCCATTAATGATCCTGAAGTACCAATCTAAGACGAATTCTTTGTCTCGCCACCTCCTACCTCACGACCCATTCCAGTTAGGCTGCTGACAACTCCGCTTCCCTCTGTTGGCGACCTCCTGAAGTTTCTTAGGTCACAATTCCCGTCGGGCAAGAGCATTCTCTCTGCTAGCTTATGCATGGCCTTGCATGGTGGGGCTTGACCTGCTTGGCGTTGTGGTATATAATGGTTGGGGGTCCTGTAAAGATTTCCGCCCTGTGTGGGCAATAATAGTGAGATTTACCTGAACCGTGCGCAAGCCAAAGGTGGTAATTTGCAACTATCATGGAGCTTTCGGGAATCGGTGTTTCGGATAATTGGATGACCAGGTGCTTTGCGTGTACTGCGCGAGCAGTGACCAGTCACCTGCAAGGAGAAGAAGATTGGTATGCTCTCTCCGACATTGGGGTGAGTGACGAAGTCTTCGCCGTTTGTCAAAGTTCGAAGAATTCGTCAAATTGCACTGGATGAACAAGGCTGACCTTTGCGGTTCGTTGACATTTTGGTTGGTCTACAGGGACACTCTCATACTCCAATGGGCACGGGAATGAGCTCGATATCGCCACCATTCTTGACTCTGGCAATGCCGAGTGGCTACGACACTCCCTTCCTTAGCCCATCGCTGGGGCCTGAGGAAATGCTGGGTAGCCCACTGTCTTCACTTGGCCTGGGATACGACTCTCTAGCCGACTTTGCGTCTAATGTGGCGTCATACCCTCAAAAAGAAGAACCAACGAGCCGTGATGAGAAAACGGAAGACCCTTCAACAACGAGACGAATACGAAGAAGAGAGCAAAACAGAGTGTCGTACGTTTCCTAAGTACCAAGCTTATGGAAGATGCGGTAGCTAAGAGTTTACAACAGACAGCGCCGGTTTCGGGAGCGGAAAGAGTCGTATACAAAGCAGCTTGAGAAGAAGATTACTGAGCTTGAGGGAATGTCAGCGAGCCTAAAGTCAGAGCTAGCTAGGCTCTCAGAGATTGCAGCTCAGTCGAGAGGAGACGGGGCTGAAGACGTGCTTCTACAGTGTCCGAGTTGCGGACTAGAGAAGAAAAGGAACCTTGAGATATCTGCAAACGCACGAAGAGTGGCTATAGCTAGTTAAAGGAGATACGGAAATTCAATATCGTTGATTTTGTCGGTAAAGATTGTGATAGCATCTTGAAGAACGGCTTTGATTCCTGTAGGCCACATATGGTATTGTTGCAGATGCTTTTGGTCAGTCGTACACACATCACGAGGCGTTTTCTGTACTGAAAATTTCGTCTCTGACGTCCAAGAGACTTAGATAGGACTCTATGGTAAGATTAAGCAAAGGATCGTATGTGGGAAGCGTAACTCGCTAAGAATCCGAGAACAGGAAGGACCAACCTGCGTTCAACCATCTCTGGCTGAGAAATTGCAACTTTGCCCGCTGCGGTAGTTAGTTAGGACATATCTGGATCATGAAGGTTCATTCCTTATGTAGCCTTAAGAGGTTCGCCACAAGAAAAATCCGTAATTGGTTGAATGGACCATAGAGCATATGCGGGGTAGGGATCAAACCAGGATACATGTAGGGAAAGAACTCACCATCTCCCTCAAGGGTGCCAGTGTTGCGTTGTTCGTCAGGGACAGTAATCGCGCGGACACGTTAGCCGCTTGATAGGCCCAGTGTGATAGTAAAGGCGAAATTGTTGTTAATCTGTTACACGTGGTTAGAAGTGTGGCAGTTGGTTGGATTTGGCTATATTTGCCAAACACAGCTTACGGTCCTGCAGCACCAAGTTGAAACATTTCTGCACTCCATTGCGACTCTGCGATTACAGGTTGCAGGATCTCTAGTGCTTGTTCCACATACTCTGGATCGGTTCGTGTTGACGTAGGATCGTGTAAAAGGATCAGTGAGCTTGAAGTGCATCATTGTCAGCCCCTTGCCTCGGCCAAGTTAAGTGATCGCTCGCCTGTAACAGAGACTAGTCTGGCTGCAGATTGCCATGCGCGTGATTTGACCTTCGGTGTATGACAGGTTGATTAGGGACCAGATGGTTCGATCAAGCCGTGATATTTCATCACTCAGCGGACGGGGATTGCTGTCTGAGTCGGCGGTCCGACGGAGAACGTGACCCAGGAGATAGGCAGCTTGAGCTAGCCTAGCTAACGTTCCATTCTTAACACTAGCGGGGGACCCAACAGCAAAGAGGGTTTCCGGTGATAGCATCTATATCCGTCAGCCCTGTTGTTAGATAGAAACGCGTGGCCGAAAGACCCACCCCACTCTGCCATGCCTCGTCTCTGGCGGGTAATAGATCTGTGGATTTGGGCTCTCGCGTAGAAAGTGATCTCTTTGGGCCTCCCAGGTTGACGAATCTGTTTGCAGGGCGTTAGATATATGCCAATTGCTTGTTAGCAACAAGGGGATCAAAAATATGCGCTCGTGCCATTTGGTCAATCTAGGGGCTGGCGCATAGAACCACCTAAAGCGGCTGCGGAGTTTCTCCTGTTGCCTGCGGGAAAGGTCGGCGGATGAGAGATTTTGTGCTATAGGCAGAAAGATCGTGGAAGGCAAAAACATTGGGGTACATTTACAAGGAAAAGTTTCTGACCTATCGAGGATTATGATCGCCCACCAGCATCTCCTCATCTCTTCCAGGTCCACTGAACCGGTTGCGTAATTACTTTGTGAGGCCTCATTCGTCCTATCAATTCCAAGAGCAGTACCGTATCTAGCACATGAACCCACGGAAAGGTAAGCCGCGGGATAGATGCCGTGACCAAGCTCATAGAGGGAAACCAAGAGCTTGGCCTGCAAGAGTTGGAGTGTTAGAGTTCCGGCGGCTTCCGCTTCATGGAGGAGGCGAGTAGCGGTTGAGTAGGCAGCTGTTCGAGGATCTATTTTTGTGTATCGATCACGGCCCGCCGGCCACCACATGAGTAGCTTCATACAGTAGAGAAGAATGGTGAAGTCTGACTGATGGCGTGATCGCTTGTCAGCCAGTTCACGGTAGATTTTCTTCTTAGATATGATGGGCATCCAGCTTTGTGTTGTGGCAAAGTGCTGGGAGACAATGAACTCCATGTCACTCACGTAACCGGTGACCTCCGGAGGCAATGGTAGATCGACTCGAGGTAGCCAGAGTTGAGCATCTCGGTATACATCGTAGTCAATGAAGAAACTTCCCGGGAAGGGCGAGTTAAGCGAATCTCCACGCGAGTTGCCGTCGACTCTGAATGTATTGAACACAGCTGCAGCATTTTGCGGTTGAGAATACTCGCACTTGATGTCTTTCCTTAACGCCATTAGCAGTCAGGTATCCGGCAGGGGCTCAAGCCATACTCTCTGCAAGCGGAGCATGTAGGCCTTAGCATGTTACACCTTCGCTTCCTTTTCCGACAATAGGCGCAAGCGTGCCTAGGGATGGTAGCTGATTCATTTTGGCGCTGCATGATCAAAGCGAAAGATGACGGAAGTCTGGAGTGAGCCGTGCGCTGCTGCGAGCATTCCCTCTTTTTATCCAAAACCCCATATCAAGCATTGTTGACTAAACGCCGTGCCAAGAAATATGTGAATAGTAATCAGAATGATCGGATATATGCATCGTCCAGCTTGGACAAATCGTTACATAATCTCGTGTGATGACGAAATGGCTGGCACCAGAGGCAGATCTTTTGAAATGTCTTTTGCGGAGCTCAGCATTATTCTATCGGACATACATTTAAGCCAAGAGAAGCAAATGAGGATAAAGGTGCTCGTGCCCTAGTGGCTAGGCAAAACAATGGCATGACAGGATGCTGTAGAAATCATGACATATCGTAGAAAAGTCGATATGATTGAATCAGGCCTATCTAGCTATCATTTGCCCGTAGACCCAACTTTGCTCTTCCCCCCTTGCCGTGATATCTCCATAGACCTGCTCGACAAATTCATTACTCGAGCATGTTTTCCATCTCACATGAGATGTCGGAAACTAGACACCATTTCGCTATGCAGCCTGTTCGCTATGCAGCCTTGTTCGCGATGCCCATGCTTTTTGCCTTGCACTTGGTGCAACCTGTAATCCGAAAAGCGGGGGTGAAAGTCGTTGAAAAGGACAAAGAGGTAATACTGGTAATCCAAAACGAATGGTGAGAAGTGCCGGAAACGAAATCGGCAGAAGTATGTGGCCTGGAGAGCACACCTTGGCAAATGTGGCAAATCCGCAATCACCTAGCATGGGGCTTACAAAGGGATAGATCGATTCGGGTCGATAGACTCCACGAATGCTCTACGATGGGCAGCCAACGCGCCGGCGACGGTCGGAAATTCTTTGACCCCTTTCGATCGGAGCTCCGCGATTACCTGCTTCAGGCCGATAACAAATCGATCGCGTTGGTCTCCCTGTTTGAAGTCGCGAGCAGAGCTCATCTCTACAAGGATCTTGTCATCTGTGGGTCGAGGTGACTAGTCAGCAAATTTCTGTGACCGCTTCACGGAAAGCTTCGGAACGAGACGTCGTCAGGCTCTCTGTGAGCTCGTTTGGAAGAGAAGTTCCTCTCTTCACGCACCAGGCAATACCATTTGTTGAAAGTGCTGCTCTTCGCATTTCGGGTCCTTGCAGGTTCCACCCTCCGCTTCAGTAGGGCACACAGGCCGGTTGGGGTCGATTTTATTGCTGTATGTCAATGAGTTGTACCCACCCGCAACACGTGCAGAAAAATTAGGGTCGAAGCGGAAATTCTTCCAAAACAACAGAGGACTCTCGTAGGGAGTGAAGTGTGTCGGGGGGGATGGATCCTCTCGTAGCACCTACTGATGTTAGCATGAAACGCACGGGAGACGCGGTGAAACTTGCATCATTGACTTCTTTTCCTCCATCGGCTTGTGGTTGAAAATCCTGCGTTTTAGTGAGTGTGTTAGTTTCGGGTAGTTCCAAGCCGTTTTCAATGTCATTGGTAGAAGGCTTGTCGATTTGATTTGGTGAAGCAGGGTTAGAAGGCCGTTGGTCAACGGCATCGGGTTCGCGGACCTCAGAAGGGTGGTAATTGTTCGTTGAGGTAAGGTGGATATTTGGTAGATTGACATCCATAGGCTCCACCTCTTCAGCCGGCTCGTAATCATCGTCAAGGTCACTGACCTCTCCCTGATCAATATTTTCGGTGATGAGAACATCATCAGGATCGTATCCATCAGACTCCAAGTCCGAAACTTGCGTTACGTCCGGAATTTCCGCCGGTTCATAGTCTTCACTGCCGCTATCAGACATACTGACGCTGCCATCGTTGTCAATTTCGGGTCCTTCCACAACGCCCTTGAGATCCGCTGATGACTCCGTGAGAGTATAGCTAGCGTCGACGGCTGTCTCGTCAAGTCTACGCGGTACGATAGACGCCTGGGATGAATCAGGATCCGTCGGGGTCTGGCATTGCGATCCTGACTCATTCCCAAGCTCCTCATAGCTTTGACAATTGAGTTGTGAAGCGGCGGCTGGAGCACTAGTCCTAGCATTCTGTGCAGCCTCTGCGGTGGGCGGCTGAGGAGCTACTGCCTCGTTATCCTCTTCTGTCCCGTCATTGATCTTGTGGGTCACTTGATTGACAATGGCAGAACTGCTCTCAACATTAACCACGAGTCCACTTGTGGCTACTGGTTCGCCACCAGGGATTTGGTGGGTTCCAGATACGCTTGATAGAGCGGTTGGTGGCGGGACGTATTCGGGGCCCAGATCTGTAAAGTCTGGTTCAAGCGAATCGTCATATATGTTTTGGTCTTCCGGTATAGCCTCTAGATCGGCACCCAGGCTCTGCAGTTCCTTGGAGAAGCGGCTCCGACCGTTCAGTCCCACGTTTAGTTGCTCCTCTAATTTCAAAGCCTCAGCAGCGATCTCAGCCTCGCGCTGGCGAGCTTCGCGGATTTCAGCCTCCCGCTTTTCGGCCTCCCGCTTGATAGCCGCAAGTCTGGCCTTGGTTTGGGCCAACTTGAGCTGAGTGGCTCGGACCTCAGCGTCAAGGTTCGGTAATCCATCTTGCAGCTCTTTGCGTCGAGCCATCTTCTTGCGCAAATCCTCAGTTTGAGAAGGGCTCTCAGTAGCTAAGCGTGATAATGGAGTAATTTTCGACGAGTGGTCGTCAGCACTGATAGGCTTCTGGATGACGGCATTGACGTTACCTTGTGGAGATATCGGATGGCTGACGACAGCTGGTAGAGCGGACCCTGAGTTCGCAGAGGTCTGTGATTGAGAGGGGGAATGGAATTTAGGGGATGCAGGCGTGGCGGGTAAGGAAGCCTGTGGAGACTGTGCCTGGCTTTGGCTCTGTTTCGCTTTTCGGCGCTGCTCCATCTCCGCAATTCTTTTCCGCATGGCCTCGATCTCCAGATTCTTTGCACGCCACAGATCTTCTTTGTCTTTTTCTTTGGTAGGCGTTGACATGCCGACGCTACTGTTCGCTGTTGGCACCTGTATCGGTCGAGGTTCCGGAGGCTTGGCGACAGGTGGTGAGGTCTGTGTACTTTGCTCTGAGGCTTCTTTGCCAGGAGTAGAACTGTTGATGAGGAGTCCACTCGCTTGTGAGTCCTCATCAATGTCCATACCTATGCCATCAGATCCATCATCGCTTTCCCCATCGTCGACATGGATCTCAGCCTTTTCAACGGAGTCCTTTCTGCCAAATTGGCGCTTGGTAGGAGGTGCAGGCTCGTCAAAAGAATCAGAAGCTAGCGGCCGCTTCTGTGGTAGTCGACTTGTGGAGCCTTCATTTCCGAGATAAGCAAGGTTAGATTCCGTCAGGGATCCTTGTATCGCGTTAGCAACACTCGTCGAGGATGCCATGGACGCTTGTTCCAAATCTTGTTCGAGATCCAATGGCACATGAGCCGATTTGTCAGCCCGACTTCCTGCCGTTGTGGAAAGGTGTTCTTCGACATTGGCAGCTTCGTCCGATGTCATGAAAAGTCCAGGGATACGGTACACATAATTCGACTGTGACGGAGGTTCCACGAGAGACGGGTTGTCGAACGATGCCGATCTGGTTTGCGAAGACGGACGGTCCGAATGTATAGTATTGTGTTGATATAGATTGGTAGATAGCAACTGCTCGAGTAATGGAGTCTGAGCTGTAATGCTCGCGTCGCCGGCGAACAACTCGGGCTTTCGAGGTAAAGGTGCTTGCCATTGATTCTGGGCTCGAGCCTTCGCTTCCTTCTCTTTCTTTAGTGACTCCAACTTTTGGCGCACTAGCTCAGTCTGGGCCTTTTGCTTCAAAGATTTGGTCGTCGGCTGATTTGGTATGTTAGGCGTCGGTGCCTTCTGAGTCGATGCAAGAGTGATGCCTTCTGCGACGGTGGTGGGCGGCATGTTCAACGAGACAGGCACAGGCCCGGCGTCGGATATGGTTCGAACTGGCGCCGGCCTGCCGGTTTTTGCTGCGAGGAGCTGAGCAATGCGATCTTTCCGCTCCATTGCCACATTCTGAGCAACCGTGGCAAGAGGGCTGCCCGGCGGAAATCTCGACGCTTGCTCAGTCTGTTGTAATGGCGAATCTGTCGACTTCGACTTGGGCGCACCGTTTTGCATTGGCGCAGCATCTTTGCTTTCCAAAGCTACTGGAAGGCTGGGAGACCCTGAATCAGGCCTGTCTGTTGCCATCGTTGGCCTCGCATTTGTGTACGCCTCAGAGACTGCTGGAATTGCCGTTCGCTCTGGAGGGTGCGTCGTTTGATGGGCACCATTGCCGGCTGGTAGGTCAGGTCGAATGTCTTTGATGCCAATTTCTTCGTAGAGCTGTTGCAGTAGGTCTGGGTCCACCCCCTCCCTAACAAGGTCTGGATATCGTATGCCGTGCGGTGCAAGTGAGAGGAGAGCACCTTTCGCGAGCTCCCTCATTTGTGATGGACTTTTGCCGTATACCTGTGGAGTCGCTTCATCTCTAGCGTCGGATGGATCAAGTGTAAAGTCTGGGGTTGTCACGGAAGGAGGATCGTACGCTGTCAGCTAAGTGAGCATTGAGATTGATTTCGTTGCGGAAAGGACATCATACATGATCCACTATCCTCGCGACTTGGAGGGGACATTTCCTGAGTATTCTTGCGCTGACTTTGAAGGACATTTCCCATGTTGGCCTTCGCATGCGAATGATTGCGGGATGAATGATCAAGACTTTGAGAAGCCTTGGTCGTCTTTTCTACCACTGAGCTTGATGTCAAGAGTGGAGGGCTTCGAACTAAGGGACCTGGATAGAGAGTCAGAGTTTCCGCAGGATAATTACCGGAAAAAGCGCGGACAGAGGCGTGCTGAGAACTCATACCAGAAGGACCTGGTGTTTCAGGATTTGGGTAGGCTTGTTCCAAAGACATCTGCATTTTGAATGCTTCATCTTGCGACGCAGTCTGAGAGTTGTCCGCTGCAGAATCCTCTTCGAGTTCGCCGTCACTAAGCTCACCTTCTTCTCGACTGCCTCCTACTGGCTCTGATGGCTTCTCGAAGGACGGTTGTGACTCTTTCTGATTCTGAAGTAGGTTGCTGGTACTGCCCATGAAATTACCTGGATTGTGATTTTGAGGTGGTGTGAAATTATTTGGTAAGTTTGGTGGAGGTTGATACGGAGGAAAGCCCAGGTTAGGGATAGGCACTGGTGGGAAAGACGGAGGTGGTGGTGGCGGCAAACTTGAGTTGGCAAGCTGCTTGAAGAACTCTTGAGGAAATGGCTGAGGAGGAACGGGAGGCATAGCAAGCCCCGGGCTCGGAATCTGGGCGTTACTTGCGAAGTGGGAGGCATTCATAGACTGCGCATTCCCTGCGGACTGTAGCGCGCCCATCGGCGACGTAACCGGCGGCCTCCCTGCGAACAGATTGTGTCCATTCTGCTGCGGTGGAAGTGAGGAATACGGCAGCGAAGTAAACGCGCCGCCAAAGGATGGCGTCGGGGGGTAGCGGTTGGCCATGACTGCCCACCTCGGATTGCAGCACTCAGGTTTCGTCTACGAGGCGGTATAAAATCCTTCAATGCTTTCGCAGCCAGCAAAGACAACTGCTGGTAGATGCCAACGTGTTATCGACATCGTTGCGGGCGGCGAAGAAGGATTGAGAAGAGAGAGGAAGCAGGAGGACGCCCGGATGCTTGACCGAACTGAAGGCAGCTAGCTAAAAACTCAAATCGCCTAGAGTCGCGCTTAGCCGAGCTGCATCCACGCTAGGCCGCTTTCGGGCGCCGTAAACAATCTAAAGACCTGCGTAGAAGTTCATCTCTTCATGGTTGACGCTTTGAGAGCAGGAACTCGCGGATTGATTTGATTTCTTTGGTCATTGTCTGGACAGTTTGAATGGGTTTCGTACCGCTTCATTCCGAATGTATAGTTGCCGCAGCTGTCTTTTCGCCATCTTTCCTGCTTTCAACTAACTAATTCCACCTCTCAACCATTGCGCCCCGCAAGTCATGACTACCTCAGCACTCAATGGCTCTTCCCAGCGCAATAGCCCTTTCTCCCGCAACGCACGATCGTCTCCCATATCGCCCTTGGTCATGCCACCACCGTCACAGTATCGAGGCTCCGATCTTCCTAAACCGGTTGTCACCACCTCACCTGCTTCCACAAGTACCATCGGACACAACCGAAACCAGTCTTCCTCTCCACTAGGATCCATACCACTGATACCATCGCATGTCCGCTCGCAATCGAGCTCCAACCGCAACAACAATTCGAGCACCTTCGCCCCACAGTTCATCAAATCTCCAGACGGAAGAGATGGTGAGCCACGAGTGAAAGGAATTGAGGGCGAGAATGACTTTTCCGGAAAGCGATATGTATGGATGAGAGATCCAGAGAAGGCCTTCGTTCGTGGATGGATCGTAGAAGATTTGGACAACGGGTGCGTCCTCGTTCAACGAGATGACGGGGGCCAGCATGAAGTCAGCTCAGATGCTCTCGACAAGGTCAACCCTGGCAAATTCGACAAGGCGGACGATATGGCCGAGCTTACTCATTTGAATGAGGCGTCAGTGGTTCACAATCTGCATACAAGGTATATGTCAGACCTGATATATACGTACTCGGGTCTTTTTCTGGTGGCGGTTAATCCATATTGTCCACTCCCTATATACACGAACGAGTATGTAAAGATGTACAAAGGGCAGAGTCGAGAAGATACAAGACCTCACATCTTTGCTGTCTCGGACCAAGCATTCCGGCACCTGGTCGAAGAAGGGGCAAACCAAAGCATTTTGGTCACTGGCGAATCTGGTGCGGGCAAAACGGAAAACACGAAAAAGGTCATTCAATACCTGGCCGCTGTTGCGACGGCAGACACACCGATGGCTGGTCGATCTCCTGCCAAGCAGCTCTCGAACCTGTCTCAGCAAATCCTTCGCGCAAATCCAATTCTCGAAGCATTTGGTAACGCACAAACCCTTCGCAATAACAACTCCTCCCGTTTCGGCAAGTTCATTCGAATACAATTCACCCGGTCAGGACAAATTGCCGGCGCCTTTATAGACTGGTATCTTCTTGAGAAGTCCCGAGTGGTGAAATTGAATTCTCAAGAGCGGAATTACCATGTCTTCTACCAGCTGCTTCAGGGTGCGGACGAGAACCTCAAAAGATCGCTTCTCATGCCGGGCATGGATGTCGAAGATTTCGCGTATACGAGGGCGGGTAACGACACAATCGCAGGAGTTTCGGATAAAGAAGAATGGTACTCTCTGATTGAAGCATTCCATATCATGAATTTTTCAGATCAAGACCAATCCTCCATTCTGGAGACAATCGCAGCTATTCTACACCTTGGTAACGTATCTGTCGTCAAGGAGAGCAACCGGGCCGACCAGGCAAGTCTTGCTTCCGACGCTTATCAGTCTGTGGACAAGGCTTGCAAACTGCTGGGTGTCCAGACTGATTCTTTCGTTCAAGGCCTGCTGCATCCCAAAGTCAAGGCTGGGAGGGAGTGGGTTGAGAAGGTGCAAACACCAGAGCAAGTGCAATCTGCTATTGATGCTTTGGCCAAAGGCATCTACGAGCGTGGATTTGGGGACCTTGTCATTAAGATCAATCGTCGGCTGGATCAAAATGGGAGGGGAAGTGATGACAGTTACTTCATCGGAGTCCTGGACATTGCAGGCTTTGAGATCTTCGATAACAACAGCTTTGAACAGCTTTGCATAAACTACACAAACGAAAAGCTCCAGCAATTCTTCAACCATCACATGTTCGTTCTCGAGCAAGAAGAATACGCAAGAGAACAAATCGAATGGCAATTTATTGATTTTGGAAAAGACCTTCAGCCTACAATCGACCTGATCGAACTGCCCAACCCTATCGGCATATTCTCTTGTCTCGACGAGGACTCCGTGATGCCTAAAGCAACAGACAAGTCTTTTACAGAGAAGCTGAACTCCTTATGGCAGCGGAAGACTCCCAAGTATAAGGCCTCGCGACTTCACCAAGGATTCATCCTCACACACTATGCTGCTGAAGTCGAATACTCAACCGATGGCTGGCTGGAGAAGAACAAAGATCCTCTGAATGACAATCTTACTCGCCTCCTCGCGGCGTCTACAAACAGTCATGTTGCGAACCTGTTTGCGGATTGCGGGGAAGAAGCAGATGACCTGAGCAGCCCTCGCAGCCGGGTCAAGAAAGGCCTTTTCCGTACCGTGGCCCAGAGGCACAAGGAACAGTTGTCAAGTCTGATGACTCAACTGCACTCTACCCATCCGCACTTCGTAAGGTGCATCCTGCCCAACCATAAAAAACGACCGAAACAGTTTAATGGGCCGCTAGTGCTCGACCAGCTGCGGTGTAATGGTGTGTTGGAAGGAATTCGAATCGCGCGTACTGGGTTCCCCAACCGGCTACCATTTGCCGAATTTCGGTCTCGATACGAGGTGCTCTGTCGGAACATGCCAAAGGGATATCTGGACGGCCAAGAAGCAGCACGTCAAATGTTAGAGCGGCTAGACTTGGATAGATCATTATACCGCGTTGGCTTGACGAAAGTCTTTTTCCGCGCCGGTGTCCTCGCGGAGCTGGAAGAGCAACGCGACTCTCTGATTCGGGACATCATGTCAAGGTTTCAGTCACTTTCCAGGGGTTTCACCCAGCGGCGCATTGCAAACAAGCGACTCCATCGAGCCGAGGCCACTCGCATCATACAGCGCAACCTGAATGTTTATCTAGACCTCCAGGCGAATCCTTGGTGGAGACTATTTGTTAGGATGAAGCCTCTCCTAGGAGCTACCCGAACCGCTGGAGAAGTGAAGAAGCGTGATGAGAAGATCCAAGTGTTGGAGGCCAAAATGCAGCAAGAATTAGCGGATCGACATAGGGTAGAGGAAGAACGACGGAGAGCCGAAGCCGACGTCCAGCGAATACAGCAGACGCTAGAAAGCGAACGAGCTCTAGCGTTGGACAAGGAAGAAATCTTTAAACGCTTGCAGATTCGGGAGAGCGAGCTCAACGAGAAGCTTACGGAGGCGATGGCAGACCAAGAGACACTTGAGGATCAATTGGACGAAATGATGGAGTCCAAAAAGAGCATCGAAGAAGAGTTGTTACTCCGTCGTACGCAACTCGAGCAAGCAGGCCAGATTATTGCCAGGCTGGAAGCAGAGAAAAAAGACCTGCAGCAAGAGGTCGACGAACTAGACATCCAACTTGAAGACTTTGAAAAGACACATGCCGAAAGAGACGACCGAGCTGAAAAGCTCGACAACGAAATCCGGGTGCTGACAAGTCAGCTCAGCTTGAAAGATCGCAAACTGCACGACTTAGAAACGAAACTTCTCAAAACCGATCAAGATCTTGACATTAAGTTGGCAAGTGCGACGAGGGAACTAAATGCCTCGAAGCAGCGGATCGAGGAATTGTCAGAAGAGAATCGCTCTGTTCGGCAACAGCTCTCTCAACTTTCATCTACATCGACTGACTACGAAGATCTCGTTCGACGTAAAGAAAGCGAATTGACTCTTCTTCGAAGCGACCTCAAGCGCCTCCAATCAGAGAAGAGCTCTTTCGAGAACGAGAGAGTTTTACTGTCGTCGCGACACGACACAGCGCAAAAACGCCTTCGTGAGGTTCAGGGCGAGATGGATGCCATGAAGTCACAAAAGGTGACGCTGGAACGAGAAGTGGCAGATGTGAAAAGATTACTGGAAGCCAGAATATCGCAAGACGCTCAATCGGGCGAAAGTCGGAAAATGCTTGATCAGCAAGTCAAAGACCTTAAAGCACAGCTGTTCGAAGTCCAAGCAGAGCTCAGCCGAGAAAGGCAGTCCAGGGACGATGTTCAAATGCTAGGAGATCACCGGCTCGCTGAGATGAAGGAGAAGTACGACCACCTCAACGAGTCCAAAATCACAATCGAAAAGGAGATGTATGTCCAGCAGGACACGTTGCGCCGTGCCACTGAGGCTCGGGCGACCGCTGAAAAAGGTCGGAAAGACCTACAAACGGAGCTCATTAAATTACGCGAACGTTTCAGTGCTGTTGAGAGTGCGAGGATCGAGGCAGAGGCTGTTGTGGAGCGCAACGCCATGAAACAGGCCAGCGAGCGCCAGGCAAGCCTCCGCAAAGATCTCGAGCTGAGAAGTCGACAGCTGGATGATGCCGAAGCGGACAAAGCCAGGCTTGCGAATGATGTCGAACGGTTAAAAAAGGCCATGATGGAATCAGAAAACTTCCGTATCCACCATGATCAGCACAAAGAGAGACTGGAAAGAGAGCTGGTGACTGTCAAGGGCCGGCTGACTGCTTCAGAGAACGACAACAAAGCCTTGCTGAATAAAATCCAGCAGAAGAATTTGGACATCGCAAGGTCCCACTCAAGAGCTGGCGACACACAGAAAGTCCGTCTGACACAGCTGCAGAACGAAAAGGCCAGACTTGAAGAAGACAACAAGAAACTCTCAAGGCAGTTGACCGACGCAAGTCTTTCGATAACGTCGCTCGAGAAGCAGAAGGAGAAACTTGCTCTGAGTCTAGAGGACCTCAATCACGAAATCGCGCGTGAGCACAAAACCAGTCGCAGTGCTGAAAAAGCCTCTTCGGTCATGAGCATTCAATTAGCAGAAGCTAACCGTAATCTTGAGTCGGAGCGACAGCTCAAAACCCAGGCTCAAGCTAACACCCGCAAGTTGCAGTCAAGTCTGGACTATGCTAATAAAGAGCTCGAAATTTGTCATCAACAACTCATACTACTACAGAAAGTCTTTGATACGCAAAGTGGTGGGGATTCATCCGACTCATGGGATACGACCAACCCGCACACAGCTCGCCTTATCGACCTTGCACACCTTGTAGAAGCACTGCATACCGATCTCCGGACGAGCGAGGAGAAATGTGCGCGGGCGGAAAATCAGCTGGCGGCAATGCGCCGACGGCATGAGGATGAGATCACCGAGCTTGATGCTAGGCACTCCAGCTCGAAGCGCGCTCTTCTCGAGGAGCTGGATCAGAACCAACTGCCAAGTCCAAGCAATGTCAGAACTCCTACACGCTTGAGGAAAACTTCCGGCGCGTTCAATCGTCCCTCCAACAATAACACTCCAAATCGGATGCAGAACATGAAGGAGAACATCGGACCGGACTCTGGTCGCTCAGACCGCACCGTTGACACCATCACCTACCAGAAGAAGATGGATCACGCAACTGAAGTGGAAGAACTGCAAAACCAGCTGCAAATGACGCAGATGCAGAATCGACATTTGCAGAGTCAACTTGAGCGAGGTGCGCCGACCCGAGAGCTTTGGCAGGAGGACAGCCCCTCGATGCGACGGGTACAGAAGCTCGAGCGTGAGAACGGAAGGCTGCAAGAGAAGCTTGATGACTCTTCCAAGAAAGTGTCTGCTTTAGAACGCAGCATCCATTCTGGGGAGCTCAGTCTCAGAGATGTTCAAGCCAAGAGCCATGAGGAGCTTTACGACCTCATTAACTCGCAAGAACAGTCCCGCAGGTCGCTCCTTCAAGCCCACAATAACACCGTTGGCGACCTGGCTGATGCTAAAAATGCCTTCGACAAGATCAAGCATGCCAAAGCAGCAACTGAAGTGGAGCTCCGAGATGCCAAGTCAGAGCTTAGAGAGTTGCAGCTAGCTAGAGAGCAGGATGCAGATAGCAGAGCGCAGTTGTTGCAGGAGTTCTCCGATCTTCAGATCCGACTAGATGCTGAAGCTTCTAGAGCTGTCGACCTCAACTCCAGTCTCAGCTTGTACAAGACTCGCGCTGACGACTACTTCAATAAGCTGGAACAGGCGGAGATTGCAGTGCTCAAAGCTTCCCGGGCCGAGTCCTTTGCCAAGGCACAAGCAAAGGAGGCAGAAGACACATGCGCAGCCATTATGGCTGAGCGGAAGCAGATGGACGATCTAGTTGAGGACTTGCAGCGTCAGACTCAGTCATATGAAGAAAAGATCGAAGACCTGACGAGCGACCTGGAGAATATCACTCAAGCTAAGAAGCGACTGCAACATGAGCTCGAAGACTATCGAAGCCAGCGTGCTGTCGACGTTGAAGACAAAGAGACCAGCATGGAGCAGGCTCGGAAGAAGTACCAAATGGAGTTCTCGAACTTGAGCAACGATCTTGAACTTGAGAGACAGAACGTCATCCATGAACGCCAGGAAAACACTCGCTTGCGGGAAGAGCTGGAAGAGCTCAGAGGGAAATGGGATGACGAAGTCCTCAACAGCTCGACGTGGGCAAAGGAGAAGAGCAGGATGGAGATCACATTACAGGACCTGTCAAAGTCCCGGGACGAAGCCGCTGCCGCGCACAATGATGCTCAGAGTAAGGTCGTCAGTCTACTTTCCCAGGTCAGGACACTCCGCACGTCGGTAGATGAGGTTTCGGCCGACCGAGAGCAGCTGCTCCGGGAGAAGCGAAGCCTGGAAGCCCGGTTGGCTGAGGCTAGCGAGCGACTCGAAGAGCTCGCGCAAGGCGATAACCCTTCGATGCGCAAGGCCGCGAGTACGGATCGTGACGTTCTAGAGCTCAAGTCGAAATTAGCACAACAGGAGGACGTCTCAGTCGCTGCCGTAGAGAAGATGAGAAGGGCGGAGGCGCTTGTCACGGAAATGCAGAAGGATGTCGTGGCTGAGAGAGAAAACAATGTGCAATTGTTCAAGGAGAAGTCGGCGCTCGAGAAGCAGCTCAAAGACGCTCAATTGAGGTGTGTCGACCTAGAGGCCAAGGGCTTGGCGCAAGGGCAGGGTGGGAAAGATGTCAGATTCTTGCATGGGCGGATCAATGAGGTAAAGTTCAGCTGTGTTGAAATGAATGGCTAACAATGCTAACCATGACCTATAGCTTGAGAAACAACTTGAAGAGGCAACTTCCAGACGGGCCGATGAAGCCCGCTCGATCCGGAATGTTGATCGCACAGTCAAGGACCTCGAATTGCAAATCCAGCGCCGTGAGAAGCAAAACACGCAGCTAGTCGAGGATGTCAACAAAGCGAGAGACAAGATTTCGACGCTGCTGACTACTATTGATGAGTTGCAGAGCTCGGATAGTGAGAGCAAGCTGCAAGCAAAGCGCGCGGAAAGAGAAGTGCGAGAGGAGAAAGAGAAGGTGCTTAGACTCGAGCGCGAACTTGAGGGTTGGAAAGGATTGAGGATGGAAAGGGGCAGCGGCGGTGGGCTGAACCGGAGTGGAACGATGGCCGCGCTGAGTGAGATGGCTGCTGGGGAGGGTAGGGGGAGCAGAGTTGGCAGCAGGAAGGGAAGCGGAATGGGTGGCCCGGAGTTGCCGCAGAGGAGGCCGAGTAATACGAAGGGGTTCTTGTGAGTTGAGCTGATACTTGCATGGGGAGCGTGGCTTGATTGAAAACGGCGCATAGCATAGTGTATTGGTAAGGAGTATTGGCTGTGACTGGGCTTGGGCATGGTTGGCATGGCGGTGTTTTGACCATGTTCTAGAGGCTAGTTAGCGTGTATGTTTCCATACATACATATTTATCGTTATCATAGAGCAGGGCTTTATATGTTGCTGGGAGAACAAAATGAACGACTTCTTGTACCCTTCTAGCATGGGTGGCATGTCTGTTGAGTTAGGACTAATACTGGATGGCGCGGATCAATGCTCGAGGGGACTAAGTTGGTGAGTACCTCGCTCATCTCTTCTTGGAAAGCTGTGGGGAGCGCGAGGCTCTGCACCATCACACTTCACGAGCCCTTTCGAGCAATCGTCGAGCGCACGTTCAGCGGTATGCAGCGGATTGAGCGTAAATCATCGGCAAACCTGGGTCCCACGCCCGGCCCGCCTTAGGTCTACCTGTCGACGGCTTTATCGTACAAACCTTCGGTCGCAGCTGTTGTTCTTCTAACCTTCTCCATCATCTTCTTGAGCGAAACGCACAAGCCCGTCCTCCAGAGCCGGCGACAGCAATGACATCAACAACAGCAACACAATCCCAATCCTCGCCTCGCCTCCGCAGCCTCCGAACTTATCTCCCCTGCCCACAGGCCCCTCCTCCTCCTCCTCCTCCTCCTCCTCCTCTCCCGCCGGTGCCAAACTCCGCTCCGCCCTCCCCCGGCCCTTCATCCTCGCCTCCACACAACCTATCATCCAAGTCCTATCCCTCTTTAATGCCTACCTCTACAGTTTCATCCTCCTTGCAATCGCCACCTCCCCGGACTTCTTCCAAAGGCGCTACCATGAAACCATCTCCATCACTAGCCTTCACTACACCTCCTTGTCACTGGCGAGTAGCGGCTCCTCATTTGACATTCTAAACCAGATGTTGAAGGACAATCCGGCATCTACGGCCAAGCGGGCAGCGATGGTGCGTTTTGGTAGGTGAAACTGTACCCTTCCATGGTTGGCTATACGCAGGATATCTGGGTGATCGCAAGCATCGACTAATGAGCCGACGGGCCAGTCAAGGTTACTGTGACAAGGGTCATTTATCTTCAACCAAGGGAAAGCTATCCAAACCTAGCAAGCCCCTCCCAAAACATTGGGCTAGCCGGATATAGGCCTCCATTAGGTGAATGACTTTGTATTGCTTGAGTCGTACTAGTGGGATATTTAAAGGCCTCTGCTAGACCTTGGCGTCTCTGAGGATACCATAGCTCTTCCAACCTGAATCGCAACAAGGAACACTAAAGAGTAGACACAGAGGCTCTTATACCGAGATAGAAGCCCCGTCGTGCGTGTGGCACCTTATGTTCTCTGGGCACTGCTCCCCCTTGCACAAAGCGTTGCTCCCAAGTTCGTCAGAAACTTGAATGCGTCAGTCTCGTATATAGCAGCGCTCCCAGCTGGCAGGGTAGGAAAAATGCTCGATGCAGCGGTATCCGCGATCTGAGTAGACGACGCTTTGATATAATTCTGGAACAACCTGTAAACATTCTCGCTTTAAGCGCAGAATGAACGCTCATTGATTTCTGCGTTTTGAGCCTTCATAAAAAGCGTGTTGGGGTTAACCCCTGTTCCCTGTTCGCGATCAACGTCACTAACATGGATCCAAAATCTCAGGAAACCGGTTCTCGGCCATACATGTCACACTACAAACCTCCCCTCAACAGCCACGCTTCCTTCAACTTTTCCTCTCCTTCTTGTTCATAGTTTTTTCCTGCAGCACGGCATTATACTGAGTTAATAGAGTTGGAGGCGTTTCATAGCGAAAAGTCCTATTGGACAGTTCCGGCCTCTACGTCGTGCTGTGGCGACTCTATTTCCAAATTTCGTATCTAAGCCCAACAACCTTTTTACACAGTCCACTTTACAACAACATCAAATATGGCCGAGCAAGTAACTGGGATTGCTGGAGGTGTCACCGGCATGGGCCTCGGTGGCCTCACCGGCGCTCTACAAGGCGGTGTCGCGAACCTCCTGAACGCGGGGCAAGGATATCTTGATCGATGGTTCCCGCCCGAGAAACGAGAAGAACTGAAGGCGAAAATCGCCAAATTCGCTACTGAGAGGCCTCACTTAGCTGCGTTCCTTCTCTCACAACTCGCGCTCTCCGGCGGACCTCTTGCTTTGTTCTTTATTATGAGTCTTACAGTCCTCGTTTTCGCCTTATTAGCGGGTATCATTGTCGGCGTGGTTGGAGCACTACTTTTCACGGTGTTCTGTGTTGGTGTGGCATTACTGGTCCTGCTACCAACATTGTTCGTTACAACATTTGCAGCCTGCTTCATTTTCCTCTGGGGCATTGGAGCTTATTACATTGTGAAGTGGTTCAACCAGAAGGACGTACCGGGCATCCACACAGCCACAGTTGACGGAACTAAATCTCAACTTGGCCTTGATGGTATTCCAGCTCTCAATGGGGAAATACCTGGCCTCCTAGGCCAGAAGTCGAAAAACCCGCCGCTGAAGGAGGATGACAGCACTGGCAATGGTCACGCAACGCATGGAGCAGATAAGGACAACAAATCACCTCAGTCGAAGACGCAACCGCAGCCAAAACCATCGCAGACACCGAGTGGAAAAGGTACGGGAGCTGATATACCTGGTGTTGGAGACGTCAAGAAGAAGGTGGGCGGTGTCACCTCGGGACTGGGTCTATGACGTTGACCCTAGGCTTCGACAGGATTGACTAGCTTGGGAAGATGATGAACCGGCCTTTCCATGGAACATCGCCTTCTTACAACAATCGCGAGGTAATCAAGCACGGGTAGATAAGCTAGGCAGACGTCCTTTGTTCCGCGTTCAAGGACTACACTGATCCATCCATCACCGCCTCGAGGAGCTTGTAGGGTCTTGATCATCTACATACAGCTTCGCCCAAAAGCACTTAATTGTTTCCATCAGTCTGAGACTATCACTGGCACAAAGCGACGGCGTTTTGGACTTGATTTGGGCGCTTCACGAGCTTTTGCTGTGGTTCACTTACCCTTGTGCAGAGTTATCAGCTATGCTATGGCATTTTCAACGCGCTGTATCATATTTCAGCTTCTAGGTGACTGTTATCGACTGCGAATCAGCCATTAATGAAAGCAGACAAGAAGTCCTCTAAAGTTGTTGACACGTGCCAATATGACCCCACATAGCTGCAAACCCCACCAAGGCTGCCTGCCTAGAAATCGTTACTGCTGCCTTCTAAGCCTCAAACGTCTTTGCATGACACGGTTACTTAAATCAGCCCCTCGAATCAATAACAGATCCGTAAAATCTCCATACCCTGCACTCGAGCGAAATAAACTTTGACGCAAGCGAGCCTACTTGTGTCGCATCATCAATCTCTTCTGTACAAACCCCATACACCAACCATGAACATCATCCACTCCGCCCTCGACAAGCTCCGCGACACCTACGCCCCCATAACCCACACCTCCACCTTCCGCACGACGGGGCAAATCACCCCCGACGAATTCCTGCTCGCCGGCGACTACCTTGTCTACAAGTTCCCTACCTGGTCATGGGCAGATGCCTCCTCACCATCGAAACGCGTCAACTATCTCCCGGCCGGGAAGCAATTCCTTGTCACACGAGGAGTTCCGAGTCATCGAAGATTAGACGAAAACTTTACAGGTGGCGGAGGCGCAGCGGATGATTTGGTAAGGGATGGGTTTCTTGGAGGACCGGATGGAGAAGATGGTGGCGGAGAAGATGAGGGGTGGTTGAGGACGGGAGGGAGCAGTGAGAAGGAGCAAGAGAAGATGAGAGGTGAGGTAAGAACGATGAGTGAGAGCGGGGAGCTTGGGGGTGTAGGAGCGGAAGAGGGAGACGAGGATGATGAGATCCCGGACATGGAGGATGAGGATGATGATGTTGAGGCGATTATTAGGGACCCGAAAGGTGGGGCGGGGACGACTGTGTGAGTACCATTTTTCCCCCGTCAGAGCTGTACTGGTTGTTTGTGGAAGAATGAGTGCTGACAGACGGTTGTGCCAACAGGCCGATGCGAACATACAACCTTTACATAACTTACACGCCGTACTACCGAACGCCGCGATTCTACCTCTCAGGCTATCTTTCCCCGTCTGAGCCGCTGAGCCCACCGCTAATGATGGAGGATATTGTGGGTGACTACAAGGACAAGACAGTCACCTTGGAGGACTTCCCCTTCTACGATAACAGTGTCAAGATGGCGAGTGTGCATCCCTGTAAGCACGCGAGTGTGATGAAGGTCCTACTTGATAGGGCAGATGCCGCGTTAAAGCTGCGGACGACGAGCGCGAAACAAGGTGGGAAGGTGGAGCAAGGTATGGAAGGGTTGGTGGACGATACTTCGATGATGAGTCTAAATGCTGAGAGGAGAGGGCATGCTGAGGGTGTCAAGGCGGCTGGGGGCACTGGCCAAGGCGATGAGTGGGAGGTGCTGGATCAGGATGAGGAAGAGGAGAAAGTCGCGATCAGGGTGGACCAGTATCTGGTCGTGTTTATGAAATTTATGGCCTCGCAAGTATTGCCTTTGCTTGTGCTATTCCGGTTGCTAACGTGCTACAGGGTAACACCTACTATCGAATACGACTACACAATGGGTATATAAGCTTGTCATGACTCTAAATGCGTTGGATTGTATGTTGATTTCGTGGGAAAGTACTCAACGGTTGTTGGATGGAGATGTGCTCATGGGATACCAGCTATTCCAGCGATTCATCATAGATAGTAGCACTAGCAGTGTGGCCATGGCAGACAAGAGCAGCTTGATGGCTAGTTACCTTAACCGTTTCGCCTACCGAAGCTCCTGCCGCGCCTGTTGCAATTGTTTTCGCAATTCATCCAAAGCATGGGCCTTTGTCTCAGCCAGCTCCTCTCGTCAGTGTTCGTCTAGGTGCTTCTCTGGCACTATCTGCCGAAGTTGGCCGTTTTCGTCTGTGACCTCGAGATTCCTATGAGCATCGGTGAGCTCCTCACGTAAATCAACTTTCTTGTCGCTTGACATGTCGAACTCCATTAGAAGTTGGGCAATTCTATTCTTCAGCTCTTTGTTTGCTTGCAGAAGATCCGCGGATTTCGTCTTTTCAGCTGCGAGAAGCTCGAGGACATCTTCTGCTTCACGCTGGGCTAAGATTGTCTGCTCCTCAAAGTCGAAAATTGCAGCATTGCCCTATCCAGAAACTTAGGCATGTTTGGTGATTTGTCCGGCAGTGTTCGAAACGGCATTGTGAAGCCGGTCGATGCGGTCCTCTTTTACCTACGTCATGCCCTATACGCAAGCCCTCACTGCCTAAAATGTCCCTGTAAAGTGTTCCCGGCAGGCCTTTCGCCTTGTAGTGCTCATACTACTTACATCAGCGCAAGGGTAATATCCTTCAGGAAATATCAAGCGGGCTAGCTTGGTACATACTTCCATAGCATCTTGGCCCCAACTGTTAACAATACCTCTCCAGCTATCGTGACTTTAAAGCATGCCAGACTTCAGGCTCTCAGCAGTACTGGAGGGCCACACCAGCGATGTACGCATGCTAACCCTGGTCTTCTACTTTCGTTCCGTCAGACTGACCAGCGGCTAGGTACGCGCTGTCGCCCTGCCAGATCCATCCTTCGCCCTCACAGCCTCCCGCGACGGCACAACGCGCCTGTGGAAGCAGACATCAACCTCCCCTCCTACCTACGATGCTACCGAATCTTCCCATGGAGCCATGTTCAAGACATGTCTCGCATATGCCCCCAAAGCTAAAGGATACCCTGAAGGTCTAATATTTTCTGGCGGGCAAGATTCACTCATCGAAGCACGCCAGCCGGGCACAACCTCAGAGCAAGATGCGGATGGTCTTATGATTGGACATGCGCATCAAGTCTGCTCTCTCGACGTGAATGTAGATGCTGGCTACGTTGTCAGTGGTAGTTGGGACAGGACTGCCAAAGTGTGGCAGCTCGGGCGATGGGAACCTGAGGTTGAACTGCAAGGCCATGACGGAAGTGTCTGGGCTGTTGTCGCATACAGCGGAGATACGATAGTCACCGGTAAGGGATACACCCAAACCTTTATAGCCTTATCTAACATTGTCCAGGATGTGCGGACCACGGTATCCGGGTTTTTGATTTAAGGGGAAAGCAGCAAATCGCTTTTGACGGTCGAGATGTTGTGAGAGCACTGGCAAAGCTTCCAGAGGGCCATAAGTCCGGTGGTGAGCTTGTGTCCGCTACAAACGACTTTGTCATTCGAATCTGGACATTGAATGGCAAAGAGCTCAAGGAACTGATCGGGCATGAATCTTACATTTATTCTCTGGCTGTACTACCTTCAGGCGACATTGTCAGTTCTGGTGAAGACCGGACAGTAAGAGTCTGGGATGGTCCAGCTTGCCTTCAAGTCATTACCCTCCCAGCAATCTCGGTGTGGAGCGTGGCAGCCTGCCCGAATGGCGACATCATTACAGGTTCGAGCGACAAGATTGCTCGTATCTTCACAAAAGATGAAAAGAGACTTGCAGATCCGGCTGTCATCGCTCAATTTGAGGAGCAAATTCAGGCTTCGGTGATTCCAGAACAACAAATGGGCGAAATCAACAAAATAGACGCGCCTGGACCTGAGTTTCTGGAACGAAAATCTGGTACGAAAGAAGGCCAGACACAGACAATCAAAGAAGCAGACGGCTCAATGTGGTTGTACTCTTGGTCTTCATCGCAGAGATGGACTAAAGTTGGCCAAGTGGTTGGCGCTGCCCCGGGTAGCGGCAGCAAAAAGATATACAATGGGAAGGAATATGACTACGTCTTTGACGTCGACATCGCAGAGGGTAAGCCCCCTCTGAAGCTTCCTTACAATACGACACAAAATCCGCATGAAGCGGCAATGAAGTTCCTTCAAGACAACGAACTGCCGATGTCCTATCTTGACGAGACAGCGAACTTTATTGTGAAGAGCACCCAGGGCGCCTCTCTTGGTCCATCTCCACAGCCTGAATCACAACTTCCCGGCGCTGACCCATGGGGCACCGAATCGAGGTACCGACCAGGCGTGGTCTCAACGTATAAGCCACCCACTCCTGCACAGTCATCGTCGAAACTTCCACACAAGGACTACCTCTCGATCGTGACTGGGAAGCCTGATGCGTCTTACCGTCAAATTCTTAAGCTCAACTCTCAATATGCAGCATCCGGCGACTCTCAATGGGCACTATCTGAGGCAGAACTCGACAATCTCTCTGCGGTCGTCAAACAGCTTGAAAACTACAGGTTCGGTAGCCAGGCAACGCTCGAGGCCACGCCTGCCTTTGACGCTAGTGTACCAATCGTTATCAAAGTCGCGACTCAATGGCAGCCACCGCAAAATCGTCTTGCAGGCCTCGATCTGCTGCGATTCCTAGCTGCTGCGGTCAAAAACTATCCCAATATCGAGATTGACGGCGGGAACCTTGTCGTGTTAATCGCCAACAGCGGTATATTCGAAAAAGATATGCTGGCCTCGAACCTCAAGCTTCCGATGATCGCAATTCGCTTCTTCTCAAATTTGGTGTACAGTTCTGATGTTGGTAGAAAGTTGTTGGAGGCCGAGTATGAGCTTTTACTGAGTAAAGTCAAGCTCGCAACCCCTATGGCTATTGGAGATGTTGCCTTGGCCGTAGCGGTAACAACTTTCTACCTCAATCTGGCAGTCTATTGCACGTCGAAACCCATGCTAAAGAGAACCGAGACCCTAGATCGAGGACTGACTGTTGTGGAAGAGTTACAAAAGATTTTGTCCTCCTTCCCAACCGTCGACTCCAAGCTCACAGGCACTCCGCTACAGCAAGCAACTGAGCCCGTCTTCCGTGCAGTCGTTGGCTTAGGTACAATCTTGACGGGTTTGAAGGACGAGCAGATCATAATGGCAGCAAAAGACATCTTTGGGGTTCCTGGAACGTTGAATCAGCTGAGATCTAAGGGACTTGTCAAGGAACCTCGCTTCCATGGCTTGATTTCGGAGATTATGGCTGCTTTGGCTTGAATCTTTCAAACTTCGTGTACATTACGTTGCATGTGGTGGGGAGACATCATTTGGCATTCGATTGCATAGCGATGGCGCACCGAGAGGAGCCACGAGGTTATGGACACAGATAGATGAATAATAGATGGCTAGAACCACCGTCATGATTGCACGGTGCCTAGATTGAGTTCAAGAGTTGACACTGAGATGAAATGATAAGTCGCTCTCTACGAGGTATACCAAGGGCCATCAAGCCTGACTTATTACAGTGTGATTCCCGATAGGCATGTATGTGCTCTGAACAGCTCTCCGAAATCACGGTATTGACTAAGGTCCTCATATACCTGTTGTGTCAGCCCCTGGGGTTGGTGGGTAAGATGTCGGGCTAATGCATTTGCTAGTCGGGCTCCCGTTTAGGGGATGCTCGGGCTCTACTATTTCAAGGTACCCCACTTTTGCCTCGGGATTCCCAATGGACTGGGACGGCGTTGCAGCCGCTTGCGGAAGTGCCAGGGGGTGCGGATTCGGGCGAATTTGCAGACAACCTTGGCATTTTCAATCACCAAGTCCGGGGGGATTCTAGTTAGGGAGGACAGTGCTACTGCACAGCCCACCACGGGGGTTTCGGGCGACGTATCTGCGTATTGCGCATAGTATTGGATTTCCAATCATAACGAAGACACCATACCAAACAGAAGCATATCCGAGGGTTAAAGAGAAATTCGCTTAGCTCTCTGACTCTCTTCGTAAGCCTGACTTTTCTATTTGGGTGCCTGCAGTGACAACGTCATCAATCCTACAATCATTCTGAAGCAACCATGTTTCAATCCTGCAACAAGGTCACGGTAGCCTGCATTTCTTACTCGAATATCCCTCTTTAGTTCGGAGGTGTCGACAATGGAGCAAACAGCAGATGGCAACGATAGCTACGGCTTCGACATGTCGTCCAACTACATGTCGCAACCACCACAGATCTTTGGCGCCTACAATCCCGACGGCTCACCTGTACCACCCGTCCTTTCTGGGTCCATTTTCGGCGACAGTAATGAGCAAGGGAGTGTGGATGACAATGATCCAAAGAGAAGGCGCATTGCGAGAGTGAGTGGGAAAGAATTGCCAATCAGACCTGAGGGGTTCTAACTGCGCATACAGGCTTGCGACATGTGTCGAAAGAAGAAAGTACGACAACCTGTTAATTGCACTTGGCTCCAGCTGACCTTGGGAACCACAGATCAAATGTGACGGAAGATTGCCAGCGTGCTCACACTGCATAAATTACAAAACAGAATGTGTATTTACACAGGTCGAGAAGAAGCGCAATCCGCCGAAAGGGTTGGTACTCTTTCCCGAGTCGATGTGAGGTGGTTTCTGATCATACACAGTGCAAAATACATCGAAGGACTGGAGAATCGGCTTGGTAGAATGGAATCACTACTCAAGATGTCCGGCCTTCTGTCCGACGAAGACGCTGGGAAGACGGATCTAGGGACGCTCGAGAAGCGCCTCGCCGAAAAGGTGTCGAGCAATAGCGAACCAAAAAGACGCGACTCTACCAAACCTATGATGTCGTCGTCTGCACCACCTGGTGTAGATTCACACCATAGCACCCCTCAGCGAGATGCACATTCGAGTCCTCGCAATTCAATTACTACACCCATATCAGACAATGACAAGGAGAAGAATGAAGAGGTGGAAAACTTATCGGACATGATGTGCTCGCTGGTCACAAACAATTGCGGGGAGACGAGATATATCGGTTAGGACAAAATCGCGGCCCCCCCTGTATTGCATCGTACTAAATATACGGCAGGATCCTCGTCGGGCTTCTCGATCTTTTCTCCAAAAGGTATCCAATGGGTCAGTGAGAAGACTGGCGACAATTCGTTCCAGGAGATGATTTCTCATTCCACAGTGGATGACAACAAGTGGATGTATTGGAAGCCAGAGATTTTTAGCGACATATTCGTCCGTCGCGTCTACAAGCCTTTACCTCCACGAGACGAAGCCATGTCCTTGCTCAGGGACTTTTTCGAAAATTTCAATTGCATGTTCCCGCTGTTCCACGAGCCGACGTTCATGCACTTGGTCGACATGCAGTATTCCCTGACCCCGTATGAAGGAAGTGGATGGTGGGCCAGCATTAACGTCGCATTAGCGATTGCACATCGACTGCGTGTCATGAGCAATCTTGTGCCGCAAGAGGAAGACCAAAAGGCGTGGCTGTACCTTAAGAATGCCATGGGAGTGCTCACCGAACTTACGATGCGAAATACTGACCTCTTGAGCGTGCAAGCTCTCCTAGGAATGTCCATGTTCTTGCAAGGCACACCCAATCCGCAACCGTCATTCTTCCTCGTCGCAGCCGCAATACGGCTGTCACACAGCATTGGCTTGCACAAGCGAGGCTCAGGTTTCAGCCTAAACCCTGTGGAGGTTGAGCAACGTAAGCGAGTCTTCTGGATCGGCTATATGCTCGACAAAGATATCTGTCTTCGCTCTGGGCGCCCGCCCGTCCAAGATGACGACGACATGAATGTTGACCTACCATCTGAGGATCCGCCTGACAACATAGGCAACATTCCGCTGGCTGATGGGAAAGGCAAGACGAATCTATTCCGCCTCATGTGTACGTTCGCGATCATCAGCAGCAAGGTATATAAGCAGTTATACTCGACGACTGCCACCAAACAGACTGACGGAGAGCTCTTAAACACCATCGGTGAGCTTGACAAGGAACTGGAAGACTGGAAAGATGGTATACCGATCGACTTCCGGCCAGAGCATGAAATCAAGGCTTCACACACACCTCTCATCCTTCACATTGTAGTTTTGCATTTTGCTTACTACAACTGTTTAACGACGATCCATCGGATGTCTGTCCATCATGGCTATTGGACTAGTCGGTTGTCCAATTATGCCATACAAGGTCTGAACGCTAGACCGCTTAATCCCCGCGTTTTCTCGTCGGCCAGTTTGTGTGTTGCGGCTGCAAGGGCTTCGATTCATTTGATCAAGTACATACCGCAAGGAGACTTTGCTTGTGTCTGGTACGCTGATGTCCAACTTCTGATTGTTACTTTCCCCCTCAACTAACCTTGACTGGCATTACCAGGCTGATCCTCTACTTCCCTGTCTCGGCCCTCGTGACGCTGTTCGCCAATATACTACAAAATCCACAAGATCCGCGTGCTCGAGCTGACGTGAAGCTCATGAATTTGGTAGTCAACTTTCTGTCTATGCTAGTCTCGGACGAGGAAAATGGCTCTATCAAGCGAATGCTTGGGGTTTGTTCCGAGTTCGAGCGGATAGCAAAGGTAGTTCTCGACAAAGCAGACCGAGACAGCAACTCGAAACGCAAGAGGAAGGTAGTACCAGAGGAGGAGATGCAGAACGTCCAGAACCTTCAAGCTTATGTGACGGGCAAGCCCGTCACACCTGGTCGTACCCAGACTCAACCAAATGTGGCTTCGCCACCGAACGCATACACGCCACCGATGAACGGGGGTTCGCAGACTTACGGCACCCCGACCGGAACTGTGTTTACGCCACCGTCCGACTTCAATAATAGTGTTCCATATACCCCTGGATTCGGGACTGATTTTGCAGAAATGCTTGCCTCGCAAAATGGAATGGATCCTTCAATGCCAAATGGCCAACAAATGCCAAACACTATGGCCTCGCCATTGAACCTGGACGCCTTCCAACAACCCTTCGTCCCTCAAGACTTGTGGCAAATGCCGATGACGTTGGAGTGGGATTGGGCGGATATGACGAATACTGGATATCCAAGTTACGAGCATCCTGACGGTCCACATGCGGGTATGCCAACTCAATAACGGCAAAGGGTGTGTAAACATATATGATGATGGTAGCATTAAGAGACATTGGCGAATTTTCAACTTTGGTGCATGATTTTTTAGG
>Ga0335072_10000268_pt1 | contig 111059 bp, 80 predicted proteins | sample Lox_Sample_21_FD_206725 | JGI IMG/M metagenome (GOLD analysis project Ga0335072, IMG submission 206725) | Soil microbial communities from Loxahatchee National Wildlife Refuge, Florida, United States - Lox_Sample_2.1 | ecosystem: Environmental > Terrestrial > Soil > Wetlands | place: USA...
TAAAACCCATAAGGAGGCTGCAAAAATGAACTGGTTACGAGAAGTGTCTCTGGGAGCGGCAGTAGCAGGGAAACGGCGGAGACTTCGCCGCTGCATCGAGGCTCTTACGATTGCAGGCGTCGTCGCTTCGCTTGGCTTGGTACCGAGAACAGCGAGAGCGCAAACTGGCTACAACTCCGGGGATGTCTCATCCGGGTTGCGCGACATACTTGCCGCCGCGGCGGATGGCCAGAAAGTGCCGGCAAGCGTCACCCTGCCTTTGCACATAGGTTTCGCCAGAGGAGGGACTGCGATTTACATTACGCCCGAGGTAGGCGTAAACGCGCCAGAGGGATCTTCTCTCTATAATACTGCTCTGTCGGTAGCCCAAGGTTTCGATGCCAACTTCATTCCGCAAAACTTCGCTACTCTTCCGAATACATTGCCGAACTTTACGGCTCTTCCTCCCAATACACCGGTGCGCGACATCTACGTTTTTACCACGCAGGGGAATGTGCTTTCAGCCACGCCGACTCCGGCTGGTCCTGGTAACACCAACGCGAACTACTCGCCACTGTGGCAAGTGAGCCTGGTCTCTTGGAACCCGGGAGTCACGGCAACCACGCTGACCTCTGCAGCAGCGGTCGAGGCCGCCGAACAAGCAGGTGAAGTGACTGTATCGAAAACGCCGATTATCGTTGAGTGCTCGGTGATGTTCTCGCTTGCGCCGGGAGGAGTCTTGCCCGGTTCGGAAATCGACCTGGCGGCTGCGAGCTTTGCGGCCGGCGGCAACGTGACGCCAACGGTGAGGCTGCCGCTCCAGATCGGGTTCTATAACCATCAACCGACGCTCTACATTGCACCGGAAGTCGGTGTCACATCCGGCTCAAGCTTCAGCTCGCTGGCGCAGACTGTGGCCGACGGATTCAATGCGAATTTTGTTCCCCAAGCTTTCAGCTCTCTGCCCGGCACCGCGGCGGTGGATGACATCTATGTCTTCACGAATGCGTCGCAAGGCAACGTGCTCGCATCTGCTCCCATTCCGGCGGGTCCCTCCAACACCAGCACAGCGTACTCCCCCTTGTGGCAAGTCAACCTGGTCTCCTGGAATTCCGGACGTCACCCGCGATTGCTGACTTCGGAAGCCGATATCTTGAAAGCAAAGTCGGACGGTGAAGTTACGATCCTACCGGGTACTATGACTGGCATCACCGTCGAGTGCTCTGTCGTTTACACGCCTCAGGGTGGACTCATCCCGGGGGCGAAGATCGAGCCGGGATTTATTGCACAGGGAGGCTACAGATAAGAGCAGGACGCGGGGATTCAGCGGCGGCGAGTTGCTATGCGCCGCCGCTCCTTTCCCGGAAACGAATCGGGATCGGCAAGTCGAATTCTGCGTGCGCGGACAGAGCTTGACGAGCGGGCGAACCCTACTGGTTGACACCGCTGGCGAGGAAGCCGCCGTCGACGACGAGCAAATGGCCGGTGATGAAGCTGGCGGCGTCGCTGGCGAGAAAGACCGCAGCGCCGCCCAATTCCTGGACTTTTCCGAAGCGGCGCATGGGCGTGCGGAGAAGAAATTCCTTGCCGCGCTCGGTGCCGTTCAAGAGAGCCGCATTCAATTCGGTGGGAAATACGCCGGGAGCAATAGCGTTGACGCAGACGCCGGAAGCGGCCCACTCGATGGCGAGAGATTTCGTGAGAGAGGCGACGGCGGCTTTGCTGGCGCTGTAAGCGGCGACCTCGAAAAGCGCGAGGAATGAAGCAATCGAAGCGATATTGATGATGCGGCCGTATTTCTTCTGGAGCATGTGGCGGCCAAAGACACGGCAGGCGCGAAGAGTGCCTTTCAAATTCGTTTCGAGAATCGCGTCCCAATCCGCGTCGGGAAAATCGAGAGTGGGCATACGCTTGGTGCGGCCGGCGGAATTGACGAGGATATGGACGCCGCCGAGTTTTTCGACTACGGATTGCAGAAGGGCTTCGACGCTCGAGTCATTCGTGACGTCGCAGGGTTGCGCGAGAGAGCGGCGGCCGAGCGACTCGATTTCGGCGGAGGCCTTCTGAACAAGGTCGGCGCGGCGACCCGTGGGAACAACATCGGCGCCGGCAATGGCGAGGTCGCGGGCGATGGCCAAGCCGATACCGCTCGTGGCGCCGATGACGACAGCGGTTTTACCGGAGAGGTCGAAGAGCGGATGTGCCATGGCGAATCCCTCCGAAATTGGCAGAAAATTGAGCGGCAAAGAGCAGCAGAGAGCGGGGAATCATGCGCGCATTTCTGCGAATTCGCCGGCAAATAAAAATAAGCGAGGCGCGCGGGAGAGTCAAACACGCGAGGCGGCAATGAGGAGAGGAGGGAATTGTTACAGCAATGTTAAGTTTGGCCATTGTGTGTTGAAGAAAGTGTATCCCCCTTGACAAAACTTTCATCGAAGCCTATGAAGTAGATGTCCACCGGCTCCCAACTAGAAGGGGAGGGGCTTTGATGCAGACGTCTCGTAGAGACTTCTTCAAGGTTGCGGCAGTCGGCGGGGTTGCCGCCACCGTCTTCGGATTCGACCTCCAGCCTGCCTATGCCCAACTCAAAGATCTGAAAATAGCGAAAGCAAAAGAGACACGATCGACGTGTCCCTATTGCGCGGTGGGATGCGGCGTGCTGATTTACACGTTGGGCGATGGGGCCAAGAACGTGACGCCGCAGGTGATACACGTCGAGGGCGATCCAGACCACCCGACGAATCGCGGGACGCTCTGCCCGAAAGGGTCTTCTCTCGAACAGGACATGCTGAACCCGCGGCGGCTGACGAAGCCGCAGGTGCGGCGCCCAGGCGGGACGGAATGGGAAGATATTTCCTGGGACCAGGCGCTGGAAGAAATTGCGCGGTGGACGAAGAAGACGCGCGACGAGACTTTCGTGGAGAAGGACGCCGAAGGGCGCACGGTGAACCGGTGCGAGGGGATTTCGTTTATCGGCGGCTGCACGGACACGAATGAGTTCAATTACATCGCCATTAAAGCAATGAGGAGCATGGGCTTGGTGTATTTAGAAAACCAAGCCCGTGTTTGACACGGCCCCACGGTCTCAAGTTTGGGACCAACATTCGGACGCGGGGCCATGACGAACGGCTGGATCGACATCAAGAACACCGACATGATGTTGATCATGGGCGGGAATCCAGCCGAAAACCATCCTTGCGGATTCAAGTGGGCGTTGGAGGCGAAGCGGAACCGCAACGCCAAGCTGATTTCCGTTGACCCGCGCTTTACACGTACCTCCTCGACGGCTGACCTCTTCTGCCAAATCCGAGCCGGGAGCGATATCGCATTTCTCGGCGGCCTCATCAAATACGCGCTCGAAAACAACCGTTACGCGCACGAATATCTGGTGAACTACACGAACGCCGCCTTCGTCGTGAAGGAAGGGTTCAAGCTGCCGGAGGACGGGCTGTTTTCGGGCTTTGACGCCGCTGCGGGAACGTACGCCGACAAGACGACGTGGAATTACCAGGAAGGCGGAGACATGAGCGGAAAGGCGGAAGCTGCGTCGCACGCCGCTGCCGCGGGAGATCCGCCAGCGGCTGCCGCTCCACCACCGTCGCTGCCACCGAATATCGCTTACGATCTGACGCTGCAGCATCCGCGATGCGTGTTCCAGCTCCTGAAGCAGCAGTATTCGCGCTATACGCCCGAAACCGTAGAGAGGATTACGGGGATTCCGAAGGATAAGGCTCTCGCCGCCTACGACATGTTTACGTCCATCCGCAAGGATGGAGACATGAAGAAAGTGGCGACGATCATTTACGCGGTGGGATGGACACAGCACACGTTCGGGACGCAGATCATCCGCACAGCGGCTATGATTCAGTTGCTGATGGGGAACGTGGGACGAGCGGGCGGAGGCGTGAACGCGCTGCGCGGGCATTCGAACATTCAGGGCGCGACCGATATGGCTGGATTGTTCGACAGCCTGCCTGGGTACATCAAGGCGCCGACTGTCGCGGACACGGACATGGCGTCATTTTTGAAACGAATCACGCCAGTTCAAGCGAAGCCGACGCCGTGGGATTCGATGAATTACTGGGGCAACACGCCAAAATTCTACGTGTCGCTGATGAAGGCGTTTTATGGGGAAACGGCGACGAAGGAGAACGGATTCGCGTTCGACTACCTGCCGAAGTACGACCGCGATTACTCGTGGACGCACATCTGGAACGACATGTACGACGGCAAAGTGAAGGGGATGTTCGCGTTCGGGATGAACGGGGTGATGATCGGGCCGGACACGAACAAGAACATCAACGCGCTGAAAAAAGCGGACTGGTTGGTGGTGGGCGAGATTTATCCGGATGAGACAAGCGAGTTCTGGCGCGCGCCGGGAATCACGGCGGACGAACAGAAGAATATCAAGACGACGGTTTACAGGCTGCCATGCGCGGGCTTCGCGGAAAAAGACGGAAGCATGACGAACTCGGCGCGGTGGCTAACGTGGAAATACGCAGCCGTGCCGCCGCCGGGAGATGCGAGGCTCGATCAGGACATCGTGGCGCAAATCTTCCTCCGCGTGCGCGGACTGTACAAGAAAGAGGGCGGGAAATTCCCTGATCCGATTTTGAATTTGAGCTGGGCCTACGCGGATGTGGAGCATCCGCCGCTCTCGCAGGCAGCGATGGAACTGAATGGAAAAGCGCTGGCGGATCTGACGGACCCGAAGACAGGACAAGTGGTGAAGGCAGGGCAGCAGTTGCCGGGATTTGCGTGGCTGAAAGACGACGGCACGACGATGTGCGGGAACTGGATCTACTCCGGGATGTGGACGGAAGCGGGTTCGCAGATTCAGAAGCGCGGCACGGAGGACCCGTCGGGACTGGGCATCTATCCGAACTTCTCGTGGTCGTGGCCGGCGAACCGGCGAGTGCTTTACAACCGGGCGTCGTGCGACCTGGAAGGGAAGCCGTACGATCCGGAACGGAAACAGGTGTGGTGGAACGCCGCGGCGGGGAAATGGGCAGGAAACGACGTGCCCGACTTCAAACCGGACTCGAATCCGAAGGACCACCTGGGGCCGTTCATCATGAACCCGGAGGGCGTGGGGCGGCTGTTTGCCCCGATCGGGGTGCTTGCCGACGGACCCTTCCCGGAACATTACGAGCCGGTCGAGAGCCCGATCAAGAACCCGCTGCACCCCCAGCAGTCGAACAATCCACTGGTGAAGAAGTTCAAGACGCCCTACGACAAGTTCGGGACGCCGGAAGAGTACAGCATCGTCTGCACGACGTACCGGCTGACGGAGCACTATCACTACTGGACGAAGAACAATCCGGTGAACGTGGAACTGATCCCGGAACCGTTCGTGGAGATTCCCGTGGAGTTGGCGGAAGAGAAGGGAATCAAGGGCGCGGACAAAGTGAAGGTGATCAGCGCGCGGGGAACGTACATTGCGAAAGCGTTTGTGACAAAGCGGCTGAAGCCGATGACGATCGACGGCAAGAAGGTGTACCAGATCGGGTTGCCGATTCACCAGGGTTTCCGCGGAATTCAGGAAGACGCGGGAAGGGACGCACGGACGCCGGCGAACCTGCTGACGCCGGCCGTGACTGATCCCAATGCGCACACGCCGGAATCCAAGGGCTTCCTGGTGAAGCTCGAGAAGGCGTAGGGAGCGGACGATGAGCCAAGCGGCAACAGAAATCGTGAGAATTTCGGCACATCCTGGACCAGCCCCGGGATTGGGGTTGAATCGCGAATTCCAGGTGTGCAAGTTGGTGGACACGACGACGTGCATCGGATGCAAGGCGTGCGAAGTGGCGTGCCTGGAATGGAATGGATACAAGTTCAGCGAGACGACATTTGACAACAGCTACCAGACCATGCCGGAGACGGCGTGGAATTACTGGAATCTGATCAAGTTCAACGAGCACGAGCGGGAAGACGGCAGCCTGATGCTGCTGATGAGAAAAGATCAGTGCATGCACTGCGTCGAGCCCGGGTGCCTGGAAGCGTGTCCGGCGGACGGGGCGATCGTCCAGTATGCGAACGGCATTGTGGATTTCCAGGAAGCGAATTGCATCGGGTGCGGGTATTGCATGACGGGATGCCCCTTCAACATTCCGAAATTCAGCCCGGAGGCGAGAAAGGTCTTCAAATGCACGCTGTGCAACGACCGGGTGTCGGTGGGGCTGGAGCCGGCGTGCATCAAGACCTGCCCGACCGGTTGCCTGCATTTTGGAACCAAGAGCGAAATGAAGGAGCTGGCGGAAACGCGCGCGGCGCAACTGCGCGAGCATTCGGGGTTTGCGGATGCAGGCGTTTACGATCCGGAGGGCGTGGGCGGAACGCACGTGATCTACGTCCTGCACGACGCGAAGAATCCGGAACTTTACGGAGGGCTGCCGAAAGATCCGCACGTTCCAATTTCGGTGAAGCTGTGGAAAGAGCCGCTGAAGTGGCTGGGGAGTTTGGCGATGGTCGGAGGGGTTGTCGGTTTGGTGTGGCATTACATGCGATTTGGGCCGAAGAAGGAAGAACCGATCAAGCCGGATGAGGGGAAGCGAGCATGACGAGCGGCGCTATTCCACGTCCCACCACAGCCGGCGAGGACATGATCCCTCGCTATACGCTCGGCGAACGCGTAAACCATTGGATCGGAGCGCTGGCTTACATTTATCTGTTGATTACCGGACTAGCGTTCTGGTCGCCGTACCTTTTCTGGATGGCGGTGATTGTGGGAGGGGGGACAACGGCGCGATTCTGGCATCCGATTTTCGGCCTTGTTTTCTTCTTCTCCGTGTGCCGCACCTATTGGGAATGGCGCGGAGATATGAAGATTGACGATGCCGACCGCGCCTGGAGCAAAGCGATCGGCCACTACATCGAGAATGAAGACGACAAGTTGCCTCCCGTGGGCCGCTTTAATTTTGGGCAGAAGTCCTTCTTCTGGGGAATTTTCTACGGCGTGATACTCCTGCTGCTCTCCGGCGTCGTGCTGTGGTTCACGGAATACGTGCCGTGGGAGCTGCGATATTTACGTTATGCCGCCATCCTCGTACATGCGAGCGTGGCGCTGATCACGATCGGATTGTTCCTGATTCACGTCTACATGAGCGCGATCATGGAAGAAGGCAGCTTTGCATCGATGATTCACGGGAAAGTGACGCGGGCCTGGGCCTGGACGTTCCACCGCACGTGGTACGACAAGGTTAGCGGCCGGTCCTCATCGAACTGATGAGCGAAGCGGAGTGGGACCGGCGCATCCGACGCGCCAACGAACTTACCTCTTTTTATCCTTACGCCACGGAAGGGCTGCGTTTCTACGCCCGTGTTGCGGGTTTTCAAAAACTTTTGTATGCCGACGTGCGAGACGCGGCGAAAAGCTCGGAGAAAAGTGCAGAGGTCCTCTCGCTGCGGGATGAGCCGGACCTTTTCTTGCTGCTGCCGAAGTTTTCCGGATTTCTTTCCCTGATTCAGGAAATTTCTCCCCCACCGCTCGCGAGCGCTGCACAAGAGCTGGCGCAGGGCGGGAGCGCCACATGGCAGCGCGCAATCAGCGGATTCTGGTGGGATCGGGGCGGGGAAAACAACGACGCGCAAGAAATGACGCCGCAGGAAGGATTGCTGGCGTGGATCTTCCTGCAGCCGTACGCCGAAGCGCTCGCGGATATGAGGGAGCCGGAGCGAGTGGACGGGACTCCATCGAAATGTCCCGTGTGCGGCTCCAACCCCACCGTTGGCGCGTTGCGTCGCGAAGGGGATGGAGCGAAAAAATCGCTGATTTGCATGTTGTGCGCGCACGAATGGGCTTTCCGGAGAATTTATTGCCCCTCGTGCGGAGAAGAGAGAGAGCCGCACATGGGGGTGTATTCAGCGCCGGAAATCGCGCACGTGCGCGTGGATGTGTGCGACACCTGCAAGACGTATCTGAAAAGTGTGGATTTGACGAAGATGGGATTGGCTGTGCCGGTGGTGGACGATCTGGCGACAATTCCTCTGGACCTTTGGGCCCGCGAACACGGATACCGGAAACTGCAAACCAACCTGCTGGGAACATAAGCACAAGACAATTTGAAGAGGTGAGCCAGATGCGGCAAGCGACGTCAGGGGCGTTGGCCGTTGATGCGCGGCGCTGCGGCGTTGGTGACTCCGCAAGTGGAGGCGCGGCGAATGCCGGCTGTGGCACCGGGGGAAGAACAAGTGGGCGTGGTGGACAGCGTGCGGACGAGAACGGCGGGGACGACGGCGGAGGCAATGAGAGTGGTTGCCAAAATAACGCCGTGGGTGGCAACCACGCCGCCGCTTACGGCAGCATTGGCAATCTGCGTCGACTTCGTGACCTCCATCGCTTCGAGCTGAGCGGCGGGAACCGGCTGGGTGGGAGATTCGTTGCCGCGGATATTGGACGTCTGTCCCTGGTTGACGATGACGCAGCGGCCATCGAGCGTGCAGAACTTCACTTTTCCTTCAAAGACGAGCAGATGCGTGACGTGGAGTTCATAGGCGAGATAGAAATCGGTGCCGACGACGCCGGCGACGCCCGTGGGCGTGCGAATTTCAAATTTCGAATTGGGCTTGACGAGCTTGACGGCTTTGGCGCGCACGCGACCGTAGTTGAGCTCGAGTTCAGTCTGCTGCGAAGAGGCGTCGTGCTGTGTGATGGTCATGTTGGTGTCGGAGCCGATGTTGAGGAGCGAGCCGTCGTTGAGCGCGACGCGGGCGCGGGCCAGATGGCCGGTGTTGACGATGTCTCCCCAGTAGACAACGGCGGATGTAGAGGCGGGCAAGGTGTGGGCGTCGTGGATGAGGTTCACGATGGGTACCATATTGGTGATTTTGCCTGCGGTCGGAGGGTTGGGCGAAGCCTGGCCGGCGGCGCCAACGGGTAGCGCCAGCAAAATCGAAAGGCAGATGGAAACGGCGAGGCAGCAGGGATGATGGCGTCCCATTATGGAGACCTCCGTGGCGGCAAAGCGCCAAGCCGGGCACGAGCAGGCACCGCCCGGGGTGCAAATTAGAAGAAAGCCGACTGCGGGAGTGGGCAGAAAGTAGCATAAGAACGGGCAAATACACCAGAAGAATTGGGAGGGGAAATAGCCGGACATTAAAGAGAAAACGAGGGATTCCGAGAGGCGACGGACAAGTGCAAGGGGGGCAAATTAAGAATGCTGGATAGGGGCGGGAAGCTCGCCCTGGAAGGAAATCTTGTGCGATTGAGTGACGGGGATTCCTGTTTCTTCGAAGGCAATCTTGATGCGGCGGCGAAGCTCGCGAGCGACGTCGTCTTTGCGACCAAGGACGGTGCGCACCTGGAGACGGAGGACGATGCCGTCGAGGGCAATCGATTCGACCCCGAGGACGCGCGGGCCATCGATGATGGCAGGAGACCAATCGGGATCGCTGCGAAAATCGCCGGAGATTTTTTCGAGCGTGGCAAGAGCGCGGCCGACCTGTTCGTCCGAAGGAACGGTGAGGTCGACGAAAATCTGCGACCAATCGCGGCTGAGATTGCCGACCTGGCCGACGAGAGAATTGGGAATGGTGATGAGCGCGCCAGTGTTGTTGCGAATGACGGTGCGGCGGAGAGTGAGATGCTCGACGCGGCCGGTCTCGCCATTGAGCTGAATCAAATCGCCGATAACGAACTGGTCTTCGAATACGATGAAAAATCCATTGATGAGGTCCTTGATAAGATTCTGCGCGCCAAAGCCGAGAGCAATGCTGGCCACGGCCGCGGCGGCCTCGACGGGAGTGACGTTGAAGCCGAACTCGGGCAGCGCCATGAGGATCGAGCCGGCGACGATGACGGTGGTGCCTGCGCTATAGGCGATTGCCGCGAGGGTGCGGGTTTGCTGCTCTCGCATGACGGCCGTGCGAGTTTGCCCCTTGGCCGCTTGCACGAGACGGGACGTGAAAGCCTTCAGAATGCGAATGAGGATGAACGCGCCGAGAGCGATGAAAAGAATACGGACACCACGGGTTCCGGCGAGTTCCGCCCAGCGAATGAGAGGTTCGGTCATGAGAAAACCGCGAAATTATACCACCGCGATGAACGCGGAAACGCGAGAAGGAAAGAGGTTTGCTTGGCGCGTGTGGAGAAGCAGAGTAGAATGAAAAAGAGGCGCAACGACGATTGTATTCCGTGGTTGCGAATCACCCGCCGGAAAAAGCGAAACGCGCCCGTAGCTCAGCTGGATAGAGCGTGTGCCTCCGGAGCACAAGGTCGGGAGTTCAAATCTCTCCGGGCGCGCCACTTCTTTAGAGGCTTGTTTTCAACCACTTCCTAAGCAACTCTTCATGCAATTTCGACCTTAGGTTTCGGGGGTGACCACTTGTCCGGTTTCCGCGTTAACCAGGAGCTACCGAGAATATTCTCGGTTCTCCGTGTCGATTCTGCACCATCTCGTTCGACGTATGGGTAGAGCATCAATTAAGCTCTGAACTTGAACGTCAGCTCAACTCAACCCGAAAGGACAAACGAAATGCGATTCATGGTCATCGTCAAGTGTCTCGAAAACGAAGGCGCCCCCCTCGATATCGATCCCCAGCTCATGGCCGACCTGAACAAATTCAACGACGAGCTCTTAGAAGCCGGAGTCTTGTTAGGCTACGACGGTCTTCACCCCTCCTCCAAAGGCGCTCGCGTCCACTTCTCAGGCAAGAACTGCACCGTCACCGACGGCCCCTTCGCCGAAAGCAAGGAAGTCATCGCCAGCTTCTGGTTCTGGCGGGTCAAGTCTCTCGAAGAGGCCATCGAGTGGGTCAAGCGATGCCCGAACGAAGGCGAGACCGACATAGAGCTTCGCCAGGTCTTCGAGCCAGAAGAATTCGCATCCGCCTTCAGCGACGAAGAAATTCAGAAGGAAAAAAACTTCCGCGCTCGAATGGCAGCTAACGCAGCCAAGAAATAGTCCCACTTGGTCAAGATGAGGGCGGGTGAGTTTACGGTGCAGGCTCGCCGCGGATACTTTGTCCCCAAGCTGCAGAAAAGGAAATAACCAGAATTGTATTTGCGCCGCATGGGACCATTTCCTCTCTAACTCCTGCGAAGTCGGCTTACCGTACAATTGCTGGCGGGGGGGCGATACGTTACGGGTTTAGTCAGACGGAGATCTCGAACTGTGGCAAGGCTGTCACGAGGTCGCCAAGAAAAGTTCTAAAATCGTCCCCTTGGGCGCGCCATTTTTGTCTCAGATTCCTTCCAACATGAGGTGAGCGGGCCAGGGCGCCCAATTGTCGAGGCGCATACGCGCCTTATGGCAATGCAGCGCGCATTCCTTAGTGCCCAGCTGAAATACGCTCAGGTCGATTCCCAGGGATGTCTTGCGTGACTACCAACCCATTTGGGTCATCCGGTCCAGAATGATTTCGCTGTAGTGTTGCATATGTTCGGGACGGCGCCGCAGAGGCGCTGGGAGAACGGCGGCGAGCTGGGCCGAGCGTTGGCGGTCGATATTGCGAGCCGAAGTTCGATAGTAATATTCACAGGCCGACTGCGCGCCATAGACACCAGGTCCCCATTCAACCACGTTGAGGTAAAGTTCCAGAATCCTGCGCTTGCCGAGGACCAATTCGGCAACGGGAACGAGCGAAGCCTCAGCGCCCTTGCGAAGGAACGAGCGGCCTGTTCCGAAGAAAATGTTTTTTACGAGTTGCTGCGTGATGGTGGAACCCCCGCGAAGGCGGCCGCCTTCCGCATCGTCTTGAGCGGCGATTTCGATCGCGTGCCAATCGAATCCATGATGCTGATAAAAGCGCGCGTCTTCGGCGGTGATGACGGCATGCTGGAGATCGGGGGAGATTTCGCTCAGCGGAACAAATTCGTAGCGCTCATGATAGGGCTTACCGTGAATCCAGGCTTGCAGGCGACGCTCCATGTGCACGGCGGTGGTGGGAGGGTTGATCCACTTGGCAGCGACTAGAATCAGCGCACCGACCGACCAAAGGCATGCCGCGCAGATGAGAAGCCATCGAACGAACGAGCGGAGAGAAAGTTTCCGAAGGGCAAGCCTGGGCTGGGATTCTGGATTTTCGTCCACGCTTCAGGATAGTCGTTTCGGCGGTATCGACAAAAGGCCCGATTCGTTCGTCTGAGAAGTGGCTGGAAGTTATTTCCGCCTTTGACTCGCCAGACGGTTTGCCCTGAGAACAGACGGATGAGTACACTTCGAACGTGAAACACCGCAAAGAGGGAGAGCGAATTGCGAAAGTGATCGCGCGGGCGGGACTTTGTTCAAGGCGCGACGCCGAGCGGTGGATTGCAGATGGGCGCGTGAACCTGAACGGAGAGACGCTGCGCACGCCGGGAGTCAACGTAGGTCCAGACGACAAAATATTGGTCGACGGGAAACCTTTGCCAGAGGCACAAGCGACGCGGGTATTTCTCTACCACAAGCCGGTGGGCCTGGTGACGACGGCGCGCGACGAGAAAGGGAGAGAGACTGTTTTCGACAATTTGCCGGTAGGGCTTCCGCGAGTCGTCAGCGTGGGACGGCTGGATCTGAACAGCGAAGGACTGCTGCTATTGACGAACGATGGAGAACTGGCGCGACATCTGGAGTTGCCGGCGAATGCGTGGAAGCGGCGCTATCGAGTACGTGTGCACGGGACGGTGAAGGCCGAGGACCTCGCGAGACTCGCGCAGGGAGTTACGGTAGAGGGGATGAGATACGGACCGATCGAGGCAAGGATGGAGTGCGAGCAGAGGGGTGCGAATGTGTGGCTCGAAGTAGCACTGCAGGAAGGAAAGAACCGGGAAATCCGAAAAGTGATGGCTCATCTGGGACTGCAAGTGAATCGTTTGATTCGCACAGCGTATGGCCCATTCGATTTGGGTGATCTGCCGCCGGGAGCCGCCGTGGAAGTCGCGGCTGCCACACTGAAGGGAAAGATACGAGGCTATTTCACGGACTTGCAGGGCACGATGAGGAAGTGATCGCGCGATAACTCACGGTGAATCTCTGATATGCTCTCGACCCACAAGCTGGCGCAGGTGCGCGAAGCGTCCTGCCATTTGAGAATACCCAATGTGGGCGAATTTTTTATAGCGGCAGCGGGAGCGTCAGGAGCGTTGGCGGGCCTGGTGTTCGTCGCCCTGTCGGTCAACATTGCAGATATTATCCGGCATCCACACTTGCCCGCGCGCGCTGCGGCAACAATCGCTTCGCTGATATTGATCCTGGTGAGCAGCATGGCGGTGTTGATTCCGCAACGCGCGCTCTTTCTAGGAATCGAAGTGTTCTTGTTTGGAGCGTACACGTGGTGGCTGCAGGTAGTGTCGGCGAGAAATGGATTCCAGGCGCGTGCGTATTCGAAGCGGCCGGCGTGGGAGGCAAGACTGAATGCCGCGCTCGGTCAAGCGCAAACGCTGCCATTTATTGCGGGAGCGGTTTTCCTGATTGCGGGCGACCAATGCGGGATGTACTGGCTTGCAGTAGGAAGCATTTCTGTTTTCGTTTTCTCAACGCTTAACTCTTGGTGCTGCTAGTGGAGATATTGCGGTGAGACACTTCACGGCTGAGGCAAGAGTGCACAGGGCCGAGCGCAGAAGCGCGGAGAGGAAAAAAGAAGTGGACAAGAAGGAGAAAGTGTGTGAAAATAAAAATGCGTTTGTTGCTCTTGTGAAACCTTTAGAATTTTTGAGGGTCTGCAAGTCCACACTTGCGGGCCCTTTTTTTTGTGCCTGGAGGCGGTGGGAATAGCACCAAATAGCTCACAAAGAAAGAGAAATACATGAGAGAACAAGGAACAGTGAAGTGGTTTAACGCCAGCAAAGGCTTTGGATTCATCCAGCGCCAGTCCGGCGAGGACGTTTTCGTCCACTTCTCCGCGATTCAGTCGGAGGGGTACAAATCGCTGAACGAAGGCCAAGCGGTTGAGTTCGAAGTCACGAGGGGGCCGAAGGGTCTCCAGGCGTCGAACGTTTCCAGCCTCTAACAGGCAAGAACGAGCCCGCCTCTGGCGGGCTCGTTTGATTTTTTAGGAGTCCGATCTGAGGAGGCGGAGTGAATGCGTCCGAGAAAGGCGCGTACATCATGCATTCTCAGTATGGGCTTGGAGCGGTGATGGAGTCAGACTCCGAAGACACGCCGATAGACACGCCGATCGATTTTGACCTGCATGGCATGAAGAAGTTTGGGACGGCGCTCCTCGTAGTTGAATTTGCGGAAGGCACGCCGCCCACCCACCGCCAGAAATCCCGCAAGAAACCAATGGCTAGGCCCGTCAAGGCCGCAGAGGCGAAATGAGCAAAGAGATTCTGATGCAGTTCGTGGGGTTCGAGTCGAAGCCCGGCGGTCGGGAGTATACGTTCACCGTAAGAGAAGCGGCGTCAGACACAAGAGAATTCACGCTGATGATTGCGAGCGAAGCGTTCCTGTCCCGGAAGATAAATTATCAGGATGGTCCGGATGTTTGCTCGCTAAAGCTGCGGCGAGAGCTGGCCAAGAACGACAACCATCCGCAAGGAACGCACTATCAAGTTACGGATGCCGATCTAGAGGATTATCGCAGTTCGCATATGCCACCGTCGAAACGCCCGTTTGCCCGCAAGCCGATCCAGGAATTCTAGAACCGCCCGCCTTTTGAACCCCGGAGTCATAAACCGGGGCCAAGGAAATCGTGAAAAATCTGTCCGCAGGGAATCTTAGTTTTCAGATGACGGGGAGCGGTATGCGTGCGTTCTTCGAGCCGTTCGGCTAGATTCAGCGCATTCGCCTTGCGATAGGCTGGCGCGCCAACCGCGCGAGCGGCGCTGGTAGAGAAGAACTCTGGAAAGCGACCGGGGAAGAATCAGCTTTCAAGAACGGCAAAAGAAAATGAAGCGACAAGAGAAGCAAGAGATGAAAGTACAGCGCCGCGCCGAGAGAAAACTTGCGAAAAGAGCGGAGCCCGAGGGAATCGAAGCCGCACTCGACGCAACGCCACAGGCTCCAAGAGAGCAAGAGTAACAGGGATCTCCCCAAGACGGCCTTGGTGGCCCGCATTCTAATCGGAAATCAGGCGGGTTCTGCAAGTCTTCCAATTTTAATTTCCCAATGTTCGAAGATTGATTGAAGGATGGGTGTGCGTCTGCGGACAGTTTGGGGCTGTTTGAACAAACTCCTCGCAATCCGCACTTGTTTGCCGATGGGAGCGATGGCGCGCCGCGCAAGAAAATCTTGCAGTCCCATGGTGCTGCACTATTTAGAGAAAAAAGCTGCATCCGCGAGGCAAGATTTCAATCTAAAAAAGAATTCAAGCGGGGCTGAGTTGAATTTCCGATTGGGGCCGGGGCTCGGCACATTGGGGAGGATTTGATGCCATCGGTGCGGAAGCGAGAGCAAGAACCGGGATTGAATTTCGCGAAGAGATTGCAGAGAGTTCTTCTGGCGCTGGCGATCGTTTCGACGGTCGGTTGCGGCGGAAAAGGCTCCGGCGCGATGCCGCCTCCGGAGGTTGAGGTGGCTGCGGTGCAGCAGAAAGATGTGCCGATTTACGGCGAGTGGATCGGGACGCTTGACGGATATGTGAACGCCGATGTGAAAGCGCAAGTGACCGGCTACCTGATCCAGCAAGCATACAAGGAAGGATCGTACGTCAAGAAGGGACAACTGCTGTTCCAGATCGATCCGAGGCCCTTTCAAGCAGCTCTGGATCAGGCAAAGGGACAACTGGCGGAGGCGAAAGCGCAACTGGTGAACGCGGAAGCGAATCAGCGACGGACCCAATTGGACGTGGATCGTTACACGCCGCTGGCAAAGGACGAGGCTGCCAGCGAACAGGATCTGGACAACTCCGTGCAGGACAATCTGGCGGCGAAGGCGACGATTGAAACGGCAAAAGCGCAAATTCAAGCGGCGCAGGCGGCCGTAGAGACCGCTCAAATCAATCTTGGATTTACGCGGCTGGTGTCACCCATCGATGGAATTGCCGGACAGGCGCAATTGCAAGTGGGCGCGCTGGTGAACACGAGCAGTCCGGCGGTGACGACCGTCTCGACCGTGGACCCGATAAAGGTTTTCTTCACGGTCAGCGAGCAAGAGTATCTCGAGTTCGCGAAGGCGTATCCGAATCCCGATTCGTGGCAAACCGACAAGAACAAGATGAAACTGCAACTGATTCTGGCGGACGGAACGACGTACCCGCACGAAGGATCAGTGTATTTTGCCGACCGCTCCGTGAGCCAAAACACGGGATCGATCCTGATTGCGGGGCTATTTCCAAATCCGGGAAATATTTTGCGTCCGGGCGGGTATGGAAGGGTGAGAGCCGTCACGGAAGTGGAAAAGGGAGCACTGCTGGTGCCGCAGAGGGCCGTCTCGGAGTTGCAGGGAAGCTATCAAGTCGCGGTAGTGGACTCGCAGAACAAGGTGACGATCCAAACTGTTGTAACGGGAGACCGCGTGGGAAGCGATTGGGTGATCACGGACGGGCTGAAGCCCGGCGAGCGGGTGGTGGCGGAGGGAGTGCAGAAGGTCCGAGATGGAATGACGGTGAGTCCAAAGCCCTACGTGGCGGACGCGGCTGTGGCGGAGAAGAGGTAGGGGATGTCCAAATTCTTCATCAACAGGCCGATTGTCGCGATCGTTATCTCGATTGTCACTGTGATTTTGGGAGCGATCACGATCGTTCAACTGCCCGTCGCGCAATTCCCGAACATCGCACCACCGGAAGTTCAGATTCAGGCAACGTACGTCGGAGCAGACGCGCAGACATTGGAGCAAGCGGTGGCGACGCCCATCGAGCAGCAGATGAGCGGCGTCGACAACATGAATTACATGTACTCGCTGAACGCCACGGCCAACGGGCAGATGACGATGATCGTGGACTTCGATGTGAAGACCGATCCGAATACGGACCAGATTCTAGCGCAGATGCGGGAAACGCAGGCGCAACCGCAACTGCCCGTCGATGTGACGAACTACGGAATTACGGTGCAGAAGTCGGTGACGTCGCCGCTGATGCTCATCACGCTGTACTCGCCGAAAGGAACATACGACGCGGCGTTTCTTTCGAACTACGCCTATATCAACATCCGCGACCCACTGACGCGCGCCCGCGGCATCGGCAATGTGCAGATCTTCGGCGCCGGGCAGTATGCGATGCGGATGTGGGTAAAGCCGGACCAACTGGCGAAGCTGGGCATCACCGTGACGGACATCATTAATGCCATCCAGGCGCAGAACACGGTGAATCCGGCGGGACAAGTGGGCGGCGAGCCGGTGCCGCCGGGGCAGGAATACACCTATTCCGTGCGGGCGCAGGGCCGGTTGGTTTCCGCGGACCAATTCGGACAGATCGTGGTCCGCGAGAATAAGGACGGCAGCGTGGTGCGCGTGAAGGACGTGGCGCGCGTGGAGCTGGGCTCACAAGATTACACGCTGCTGGGGAGATTGAACGGGAAACCGGGAGCGGTGATCGCGCTGTATCAACTGCCCGGTTCGAACGCGGTGGACGCGGCAAACGGAGTGAAGAAGCTCATCGCGCAGATGAAAGAACGGTTTCCGCCAGACATCGATTACGTGATCTCGCTGGACACGACGAAGGCGGTGACTTCCGGCATCAAGGAGATTGTGGAAACGCTGCTGATCGCGATCGTCCTCGTGATCCTGGTGGTCTACATCTTTCTGCAAAGCTGGCGCGCCACGCTGATTCCGATGCTGGCGGTGCCGGTGGCGCTGGTCGGGACGTTCGTCTTCTTCCCGCTATTCGGGTTTTCCGTCAACACCCTCTCGTTATTGGGACTGGTGCTAGCCATCGGGTTGGTGGTGGACGACGCGATTGTGGTGGTGGAAGGCGTTGGAAGGCACGTTGAAGATGGACTGCCACCGAAAGAAGCGGCGATCCGTGCGATGGACGAGCTGACGGCGCCGGTGGTCGGTATTGCGCTTGTGCTTTCAGCGGTGTTTGTGCCGACGGCATTTATTCCGGGAATCACAGGACGGCTCTACCAGCAATTTGCCGTCACGATCGCGATCTCGGTGATTTTGTCGGCGTTCAACGCGCTGACGCTCAGTCCGGCACTGGCTGCGATGCTGCTGCGGCCAAGGCAGGAAAGCCACGGACTGCTGAGGAGATTCTTCGATTGGTTTAACCGCGTGTTTTCGGATGGAACGCACGCCTATGTGGGCGTCTGCGCCGCGCTGATTCGCAAGAGTACAGTGGCGCTGGTACTCCTGGCGGCGTTTGCCGGTGGCGCGGCTTTGCTGGGAGCACACGTGCCTTCGAGCTTCCTCCCCGACGAAGACCAGGGATATCTCTTCATCAACATGCAACTGCCGAACGCGGCGTCGCTGCAGCGGACGGATGAAGCGGCGCGAACCGTGGAGCAGATTTTGGAGGAGACGCCCGGGGTGAAATACACGACGAGCGTCGTGGGATTCAGCCTGCTGAGTTTCGTTCGGACGAGCTATAACGCCTTCTTCTTTGTCACGCTGAAGGACTGGGACAACCGGAAGACGCGCGACCAGGAGTTCCAGGAAATCAAGACGCGGCTGAACGAGCGATTGAGCCAGATGCCGCAGGGAGTCACGTTTGCCTTTTCTCCTCCGGCCATTCCGGGCGTCGGGACTTCGGGCGGGTTCACGTTTGTACTGGAAGACAGAGCGGGGCGGGACGTGAACTTTCTGACGCAAAACTTGAACACATTCATGGCAGCGGCGCGAAAGAGGCCGGAAATCGGATTTCTGGCGACGACTTATCTGCCGAATGTGCCGCAAGAGTACGTCGACGTGGACCGGGACAAAGTGCTGAAGCAGGGCGTAAGCATCAGCGATGTCTACAAGACGCTCCAGACTTTTATGGGCGGATATTTCGTCAATTACTTCAACCGGTTCGGGCGCCAGTGGCAAGTGTATGTGGAAGCGGAAGGGCAATACCGGACGAAAGCGGAGAACGTCGGTCAGTTCTACGTCAGGAACAATCAGGGCGTGCCGGTCCCTTTATCCGCATTGACGAAAATCGAACCGCGGTCCGGGCCGGAATTCACGATGAGGTTCAACGAGTACCGGAGCGCGCAAATCAACGGAAGCGCGGCACCGGGCTACAGCTCGGCGCAGGCGATGAAAGCTCTCGAAGAAGTGTTCGCGCAAACGATGCCGCGGGAGATGGGATACGACTATAAAGATATGTCGTTCCAGGAAAAACTGGCCCAGCAGGGAGTGTCGCCGTCGGCGGTGTTCGCGTTCTCGCTGCTGTTTGTCTTCCTGATTCTTGCGGCGCTGTATGAAAGCTGGACGCTGCCGTTCAGCGTGCTATTGAGCACGCCCGTCGCGGTGTTCGGGGCGTTTGCAGCGCTGTGGCTGCGGCGCGTGGTAACAGGATGGTTCTATCCGCCGTATATGGTGCAGATCGAAAGCGATGTGTACTCGCAGATCGGGCTCGTTATGCTCATCGGCTTGGCCGCGAAGAACGCCATTTTGATCGTAGAGTTTGCCAAGGAAGGATACGAGCGAGGGAAGCCGCTAGTGGATGCAGCGCTGGATGGCGCGCGGATCCGGCTGCGGCCGATTCTGATGACATCGTTCGCATTCATCCTTGGCAGCGTGCCGCTGTGGGTGGCGACGGGTGCGGGTTCTGTGGCGCGGCAAATCATCGGAACGACGGTGATTGGCGGAATGATGGCGGCCAGCGCACTCGCAATTTTCCTCGTCCCGGCGATTTTCTATCTTGTCGAGAAATGGTCCGGTGTCGGGCGCGCCCACGAACTGGCGACAGGCGGGATTCCTCCAATGACAGGGGATTCGGGAACGCCGACTCCTGCGGAGGGAGACTGACATGCGGCCAGCAGGCGGAAGCGGAGCACAGGAGCGGGCGAGCCGTACCGGACGCATGGTGGCAGCGATTCTGGTGGGTGGATTTTTCATGAGCGCGATGGCTGGGTGCAAGATGGGGCCAAACTACAAAAGGCCCGACGTGACAACGCCCACAAGCTTCCGCGATTTGAATCCGAATCCACAGCAGCAGGCGCAGACGGCTTCGTACGCGGACCTGCCATGGTGGCAGGTATTTCAGGATCCCGTTCTGCAGCAGTTGATCCACACTGCGCTGAAGCAAAATTACGATCTGCAGACGGCGACGGAGCGAATCACGGCAGCGCGCGCCCAATTGGAGGTGACGCGTTCTAGCCTTTTCCCGCAGGTGCAGGGGCAAGGAGATTTCTCGGGAGGCAAGGAACCAAACTTCCGGACAAGATCGAATCTGTTTACCCTGACGGCTGATGCTTCGTTTCAGCTCGATTTATTTGGAAAGCTTCGGCGGGAGACGGAAGCGGCGCGCGCGCAAGTGCTGGCGACACAGGCGGCGCGGCAGACCGTGGTGCTGACGCTAGTGAGCGATGTGGCGAGCGACTACTTCGAGCTGCTACAACTCGATCTGCAACTGCAAATCGCGAAGGACACGGTGAAGACGCAGCAGGATGCCGTCAAGTTGACGAAGCTACGCGTGACGCACGGTGTGGCGACGCGGCTGGACGTGCTGGAAGCCGAGCAGGTGCTGGATACGGCGAGCGCGCAGGTGCCCGACCTCGAACGGCAGATCGGGCAGGAAGAAAACGCAATCAGCATCCTGCTGGGAAATTATCCACAGGATGTGCCGCGCGGGCGGCTGCTGACCGAACAGCAACTGCCGCCGGACGTGCCGCCGGGAATGCCGTCGTCATTGCTAGAGAGGCGGCCGGACATCCGCGAGGCGGAGGAAAACCTGATCGCCGCGAATGCGGAGATCGGCGTGGCGAAGGCGTCGTTTTTCCCACAGATTTCGCTGACGGGCTCGGGCGGAGGGGCATTTGGCCGAAGCAGCGCGTTTACGAGCATAATGGGTTCGCAGACGGAGATCTGGTCCTACGGGGTCAACGTGACGCAGCCGATCTTCACCGGCGGAGCCTTGAAAGGGAACCTGCGGCTGGCGGAATCGGAGCATCGACAAGAACTGATCGCCTACGAACAGGCGATTCAATATGCGTTTCGCGACGTTTCCGATGCGTTGATTGCATATCAGAAGAATCGCGAAGTGCGCGTGGAGCAGGGAATCGCCGTTAAGGACTTGCAGGAGTCGGTCGACACATCTCTGCAGCGGTATCGAGGGGGAATTACGACATATCTGGAAGTCCTCGACGGACAACGGTCACTTTTTACCGCAGAGTTGACGCTGGCCCAAGCAAAGGGAAACGAGTACCAAAGCCTGGTCCAGCTTTACAAGGCGCTCGGCGGGGGATGGCAGGAATAGCCGGGAAAGATTTTTCGTTTTTGGAAGATGGTATCCTTTCGGTTCAATTCCGAATCCAACACGTAGCGACACAAAAAACGCACAAGGAGATAGAAAATGCAGAGGAAAGCAACGGCCGTGTGGCAAGGCGGATTGAAGGACGGAAAGGGAGCGCTTTCGACCGATAGCGGAGTTCTGAAGCAGACGCAATATTCCTATAGCACGAGATTCGAAAACGGAATCGGTACAAACCCGGAAGAACTGCTGGCTGCGGCGCACGCAGGGTGTTTCACGATGGCACTCTCGGCGCAACTGGGCGGCGCCGGACTGACGGCCACGAAGCTTGAAACGACGGCAACGATCTCGCTCGAGAAAGTTGGCGACGGTTTCAGCATCACGAAGAGCCATTTGGACCTGGTGGCGCAAGTGCCGGGCGCCGACAAGGCGAAATTCGACGCGGCGGTAAAGGCTGCTGAGTTGGGATGCCCGGTTTCGAAGCTGTTCAAGGCGGAAATTACCGTCAACGCGAAGCTACTGGCCTGAGCATCTGCAGCCGGAGAGAGTACACAGGCATGTGAAGAAGGTGGGCGGCCGCTGTGCCGCCTGCTTTGTTTGCGGAATCGATTTCCGAGAAACCCCGGCGGTTTCGCCGCGATGAAATGATGTAATAGAATGAAAGAAATGGACAACACGCCCAGCCGGCCCTTGTATTCAATCGTTGTGCCCTTTTTCAACGAGCAGGAAAGCGTTGCTCCCCTCTACGTCAAGATCGTGGAGGTGATGGACGGTGTTGGCGGGCCTTACGAGGTTGTGTTCGTCGACGATGGGAGCAAAGACCGGACGTATCAGCAACTGACAGAAATCGCGCAGCACGACAACCGCGTCTGCGTCGTGCGGCTACGGAGAAATTTTGGCCAAACGGCTGCGCTCAAGGCGGGGTTCGATCATTCCGAGGGCGATATCATCATCTCGATGGACGGCGACCTGCAGCACGATCCAGCAGAAATTCCGCGTTTCCTGGAAAAAATAGGCGAGGGGTACGACATTGTCAGCGGGTGGCGCATCGAAAGGACCGACCACTGGCTGATGCGACAGTTTCCGAGCATGGTAGCGAATAGGATTATGGCGAAACTGTCGCGCGTGGATTTGCACGACTTTGGGACGACATTTAAAGCGTACCGGAGAGAGGTTCTCGCAGAGATCCATCTTTATGGCGAACTGCATCGGTTTATCCCGGCGCTGGCAAGCTGGTCGGGTGCTTCGGTGGCGGAAGTACCGATCACAAACAATCCCCGGAAGACGGGAAAATCGAACTACGGGATTTCGCGGACAATCCGTGTGCTGCTCGATCTGCTCAGCGTGAAATTCCTGCTGGATTATTCAACGAAGCCACTGCATTTCTTTGGGACAGCGGGACTGCTGTGTCTTGCTGGGGGCGGCGGGATCGGGCTTTGGGTTTTTGGGCGGAAGGCATTTCTCGATGAACCGCTGCTGGCGAACCACGGGCCGCTGATGCTGCTGGGCATGGCTCTGGTGATGGGCGGAATTCAATTTATTGCCATCGGATTGATCGGCGAGCTCCTGGCGCGAACTTACTTCGAGACACAGAACAAGCCTGTTTACACCGTGCGAGAAGTGATCGGTCGCCTCGAGGCGGGGGCCGACAGAAGCGAACCACCGCGGACGGCTGGAGCGGCCGGTCGCTGATCCACGAGAAATTCCACAGGTTGCTCTTCGACGAGCAGTGTTACTTCCAAACCAGATTTTTAGAAGTGCAGGATTCGCCGTGCTTCATCCACCGGCTGCTTTTTCGAGATGGCCTCCAAATTCGAAGCGCATCGCCGAGAGAAGCTTGGCGGCGAATTCATCCTGTCCGCGTGAAGCGAATCGCTCAAAGAGAGCGGCGCTGAGGACGGGGCTGGGCACCGATTCGTCGATGGCGGCGAGAAGCGTCCAGCGGCCTTCGCCGGAATCCGAGACGCGGCCCGAGAATTTCTCGAGGCCTGGAGAGGCAAAGAGGGCCGAAGCAGTAAGATCGAGCAGCCAGGATGCGATGACACTGCCGCGCCGCCAGACTTCGGCGACATCGGGAAGATTGAAATCGTACATATAGTGCTCGGGCTCGCGAAGCGGCGTGGTTTCGGCATCGACTTCCCGGGACTGCTTGCCCGCATTGGCGTGCTTTAGGACGTTCAGCCCCTCGGCGTAAGCAGCCATAAGTCCGTACTCGATGCCATTGTGGACCATCTTGACGAAGTGACCTCCGCCGGAGGGGCCGCAGTGGAGATAGCCTTCTTCGGCCGTCCCACTGGATTTTTCGCGCCCCGGTGTGCGAGGAATGTCGCCACGTCCCGGAGCGAGCGATTTGAAAATAGGATCCAGCCGCTGCACAGCTTCTTTCTCGCCACCAATCATCAAGCAATAGCCGCGCTCAAGACCCCACACTCCGCCACTCGTACCGGCGTCAACGTAGTGAATTCCGCGCGGAGAAAGCTGCTTGGCGCGGCGAATGTCGTCGATGTAATAGGAATTGCCGCCGTCAATGATGGTGTCGCCTGCGTGTAGAAGCGGCGCCAGCTCATTGAGAGTGGCATCGACGACGGCAGCCGGAACCATCAGCCAAACTGCGCGGGGCTGAGAGAGCTGTGAGACAAAATCCTGCAGAGAAGTGGCTCCCTTCGCCCCTTCGCCGACGAGCTCCTTGACCGCCTGCTGACTGCGGTCGAAAACCACACAAGTGTGACCGGTGCGCATCAGCCGCCGCACCATGTTTGCACCCATTCTGCCGAGGCCAATCATTCCAAGTTGCATAGCTGTTCGCTCCTTCGTGGGGTCATTCGCAGGGTCGCTGTTGCAATCGAGGGGTCGCCGGCAACGCCGACTTCCAGGATTCTACGGGAAGACAAGGTCTACGCACAGCGAAATAATGAGATGCAGAGGAAGGTAGAGGAGTCTCGAAATTTCTTCGAAGCGCAACCACGCCGTAATACGGAGAATCCAAGTGGGTAGTTTCGAGCGTATTGTAGTAGGCACGAAAAAGGGAATCGCCCGGAAGTGCGGCCCCGCAACAAAGTCGAAGAGGCAATTCAAGAGCGAAAGAGAGCCCACCACTCATGAAATCGATCGTTGAGAAACTAAAAAATCTTTACGGGCTGGCAGGCCGGGCCTTAGCAAGATTGCAGTCGCCATTTCTACTTGCCGTGCGTCTATATTGGGGATGGCAATTATCGGAAACGGGATGGGGAAAACTGCACAACCTGCCTCACGTGGTGGACTTCTTCACGAGCCTGAACCTGCCAGCGCCGGGCGCGACGGCGGTTTTCGTATCATTGTTCGAATTCATCGGGGGAATCCTGCTGGCGCTAGGATTCATCACGATGCCGACTTGCATCGGCGTCGTAGTCGATATGTTCGTGGCGTACATCACGGCGGACAAAGAAGCCTTCGCATCATTTTTTTCGGACCCTGGAAAATTCTACAATGCGGATCCGTATACTTTTCTCTTTGCCGGGCTGCTGATCCTGGTTTTCGGACCGGGGAAAATTTCAGTAGATCACTACCTCGGCGAATTTTTTTTCAAGAAGAAGGATTCGCAAGTCTGATCTTCCCCGGGCCCATGGAGACCTCCGGCCAATGCTGACTCGATGCACGGGCTGGACGCGCACGGCAACGCGGCGCTTTGTGGCATTTCTGTTGCTTGCCGGAGTGGCGGTTGTCGCTTTGCCGTCGGCTGTGCAAGGACAAGAGAGCACGATCATTCGAATCGGAAGATCAAGCATCGAGGTTGAGTATGGAAGCGGCGACTGGGGGAGCGTGAAACCGCTGCTGCCTGAATGGATAAAATCGGCGGGTGATTCTGTGGCGACCTATTATGGCCGCTTCCCGCTCACTGAAGTACAGCTCAACATCCTGCCCTTTGATGGGGAGGGCGTGCGTCACGGAACGACGTATGGCGAAGATGGCGGCTACATCGTCATCCACGTGGGCAACAAAACGACGAGGCAGGATTTTGCGTCCGACTGGATGCTGACACACGAGATGGTCCACCTCGCGTTCCCGTCGGTCGCGCACCAACATCACTGGATTGAAGAGGGCATTGCGACGTACGTCGAGCCAATCGCCCGAGTGGAAGCCGGGCACATGGATGTGAAGGAAATGTGGTTTGAACTTGTGAGAGATCTTCCGCAGGGGCTGCCGGGGCCGGGAGACGAGGGCCTTGACAATACTTACACATGGGCGAACACGTATTGGGGAGGAGCTCGCTATTGCTTTCTCGCCGATATCGCCATCCGGCGCGAGACAAGAAACCGAAAGGGACTGCAGGACGCGCTTCGTGGAATCCTGGACGCCGGAGGCGACATTCGCCAGTCGTGGGATCTGGAAAGAGCGCTGCAAGCGGGAGATAAGGCCGTTGGAGTCAACGTCCTGATGAATCTTTACGAAAAGATGAAAGATCGGCCAGCTTCGACGGATCTGCCGCAACTTTGGGCCGAATTAGGTATCGAACGGGTCGGCGATTCGGTGGTATTCAACAACGAGGCCGCCTTGGCGGTGGTGCGTGAGGCCATCGCTCCTTCCGAGCAGATTGCCACCGGCAACTAGAACCGACCTGCCTGGGGATTTCACGATAAGTCTTCACTCCGCGCTTACGAGACTGTAACAACCACCAGATAATTTCCCCCGCCGAGTTCGTTGCAGCCCTGAATTCGCAGGGCGCACCATCCACATAGGCTCTACCCAAAATTGGCAGCAGTGAATTCTTCCCCTGAAAGCGCAGAAGCGCGCAGCCAGGCGGACGGAGCGAGGTGAACCATCATGTCGGCAACATCGTCTGCGCTGGAAGCAAAGATTTCGAGCAAGCCAGGGAAAATCGGCGTATTGGTGTTTGGATTGGCCCTCATTGTAGGGTTCATTTACGCCGGGAGCCACCTGATCTCCGACCTCTCGGAAGTTCATGCGCCCAGCGTGATGCCTTTCCTGCTACTGGGAGTGGCGCTGCTGATCGCGCTTGGGTTTGAGTTTGTGAACGGATTTCACGATACGGCCAACGCCGTGGCAACCGTGATTTACACCCATTCCCTGGAGCCGCACATCGCAGTGGTTTGGTCCGGCATTTGGAATTTCATTGGAGTGCTTGTATCGAGCGGGGCGGTTGCGTTCGGAATCGTATCGCTTTTGCCTGTGGAATTGATTCTGCAAGTAGGGAGCGGGGCCGGATTTGCAATGGTCTTCTCGCTGTTGGTTGCTGCGATTATCTGGAACCTTGGCACGTGGTATTTCGGACTGCCAAACTCAAGCTCTCACACTCTGATTGGGTCGATTATAGGCGTCGGGATCGCGAACCAACTGATGTCGGTAAAGACGGGAACGAGCGGCGTGGATTGGGGACAGGCGCTGAACATCGGAAAGTCGCTGCTGTTTTCGCCCATCGTAGGATTTATTTTCGCTGGCCTCCTGCTCCTGATTTGCAAGGTAGTGATTCCCAAGAAAGAACTCTACGTGGCTCCTGAAGGCACTGAGCCGCCGCCATTTTGGATTCGGGGATTACTGGTGCTGACCTGCACGGGTGTGAGCTTTGCACACGGCTCGAACGACGGACAAAAGGGCATGGGGTTGATCATGCTCATCCTGATAGGAACGGTACCGACAGCCTACGCGGTGAATCACGCCGTGACAGCGCATCAAACGGAAGATTTTGTGGCTGTGTCTACGCAAACGGCCGACATGCTGGGGAAATATGTATCGCCGAGCGCCGTTGTGGGGGACGACCGCGAGGAAGTGACGGACTACATCCGCACTCATCAGTTCACTCCCAATACGATGCTGGCCCTGCGGCAACTGGTGAACGGGATCGGGACAGAAATGGCGCTGTACAAGCAACTGAAGAATGTGCCGCAGGACAAGGTACGCAACTTCCGGAACGATTTGTACGTCGTGAGCGAAGCCCTGCGATTGATGCAGAAGACTAAGACCCCGGAATTTTCAACAGCGGACGCTGCAATCCTGAAGAACTATAAGACACACGTCGACAACGCCACAAAATTCATCCCCAGCTGGGTGAAGGTGGCCGTGGCTTTGGCGCTGGGACTCGGCACCATGATTGGATGGAAGCGAATTGTGGTGACCGTTGGCGAAAAGATCGGAAAGGACCATCTCACCTACGCGCAAGGCGCCTCTGCGGAGATTGTTGCGATGGTCACGATTGGCATGGCCGATTGGTGGGGATTACCCGTCAGTACGACGCACGTGCTGTCCTCAGGCGTTGCGGGCACGATGGCCGCAAACCGAAGCGGCCTGCAGTGGGGCACGATACGAAACCTATTAATGGCATGGGTTCTTACACTCCCCGCTTCGATCTGCCTTGCGGCGCTGCTGTTCTGGGCGTTTCGCAGCGTGGGTAAATAAAGAATCGGCCGCGGCGGGTTCTACGAAATCCGTCATTTGGCGGCGCGAACCAGCCGCGTGATTTTTCTTCGCACGATTCCGCCTTGGGCTCCTCCAATTTCCTCAGTGGCTCATCACGTTGACCAACAGGTCGTCGAATTTCTTGACGTCAACGTCCATCTGGACTGTCGCAGGATGGAGCTGCTCGGGAGGAATCATGTGCTTGCGCCATTTCGCTTCGTCTGGGCCAGACGGACCGCTGTACGGAAGAAAAAATGTGAGGGGCTTCGTTGGTGGAACCCATACGACGGTGTCGCCATACTTTGGTCCATGGTCGATGTCCACGTCCAAGTACATCGTTTCAGAACGTGTGATGACAGATGGATCCAAGAGGGAGGCGGCGAGCAATTCGTCCCACATAGCGGACCATAGGGTGGTGCCTGCGGGAGGTTGAAAATCGAGGTACATCTGCTTCACATGATCGGCCAGCGGGCCGCCCGCATCCACGATTCTCTGCATCAGTTGGCGGCTCGACATCACCTTGAAGCCCACTTCGAATGGACTCACGATGATTTTCTTCCACGGTTCGCGAAGTACAATCGCCGCCGCTTCCGGGTCCCACCACCAATTGAGCTCCGGCCCACCTCCACTGCTGCCACCCATGATGTAAATCGCTTTGGTGAGCGGGACGATGCCTGGATCCATGCGGACGGCGAGAGCGATATTCGTGAGTGGCCCGGCGCAGTAAAGGACGACCTCTCGGGGATTGGCGCGAATCGTATCGATGATGAAATCGGCGGCGCGGCCGGGGCGGGCTTTCACCTTGGGCATGCCTCCCGGAGGCGCCCATACAGAATCAGGCGGGGGGGCGTCAGGGTTGAAAGAGCCGTGCCAGCCGACGTAGGAACCGTAGAGAGATTCAAGGATTTCCTGCTGGCGGCGTGTGTGAATCAAAGGGTCCTGCGCGCCCTTTATGACCGGAACGTCCGTGCGGCCGGTGATTTCGGTGGCGTACAAGGCGAACACTGTGGCGGGATCGACCCACTGGTCGCCGCTGACGGTGGTGATGCCAAGCAAATTGATCTGTGGGGAACGAAGAAGCATAAGGAGTGAGAGGAAGTTCGTTCCCTGTGGGCCGCCGCTATCCTGATCGGCAATCACTTTGATTCTGCTTTGCTGCGCGAAGGAGGAGAAAGAGAGGAGAAGCAAGGCAAGGACAATCGAAAATGTCTTGCAGGTTTTCATTGGACCTCGCATGATTGGGCCTGAGTGAAGGAGAGGTTTCCTGAAGCCCGGAATTGGGACTACGTTCAACTTCAACTTCCGCGCACTCTAGCACACTTTTCTCGAGGCCGCGCATGGCATGAGGTCGCAGACCAGCTGCCTCGTCAGAGGTCGCCGGGGACGGGATGTTTTCCCAGGAATGTCGCGATCCACGATTCAACCGGCATGATTCTAGAAACTCTATGAGGATGACCATGGCAGCCAGAGTGGGATTTTCGATCCGGCCGGAGGACAAAGGAGATCTGGCGGTCTTCTACTGCTCCGGCCCGTTGACTCTTGACCATACGGAAACGCTCAAAACAGAAGTCCGGAAATGGATTGCAGGGCGAAAAAGAATCGCACTGGACATGCGAGAAGTGGAACGGATGGATAGCTCTGGGATCGGGGCCGTAATCGGCCTATACATCTCCGCGAAAAGACAAAACTGCGAACTGATCCTGATCAATTATGGAGACTCAATTCGTGAACTCTTGGGCGTGACGCAATTGTTGGGGGTGTTTGAAGCAGTCGGGAGGACCGGAGGAAGGCTTCCTTAGTTTACCAATACAATTTCAGAGCAAATTGAATGGTTCGGGGCGCGCCGGCGGTATCGAAGAGTCCGAAGCGTGGATTGGTGAGGGTCAAGACGCTTGCATTCGAAACAGTGAGGTTCGGATGGTTGAGTATGTTGAACAGGTCGGCACGGAACTGCAGGCGCCAAGGCCCGGAACCAAGAACTCCCGATTCCCTGAGCAGAAACGATTTCGCAAGGGTCCAATCGAACTCTGAGAGTCCGTTCAGACGGTAGATATTTCGCCCGCACGTTCCGTCGTTACCCAGAAAAGGCTGAGAAAACCTGGTTTGCTCCGCGATGGAGGCAGCATCACCAAGTGTGAAGCCTCTGCCGACGGCCGCACAATTTGCGCGTGTGTTGTCAGCGCCGGCTGGAGTCGTGACGCCATCGATATTCACGTCTGAGATTGTCGTGTAGCCGGTTCCGGAGGGGTCCGTGGGATTGGGAACTGTGACTGGCCCGGAATAGATGTTTGCAGGAATTCCCGCTTGCCAAAGACTGACGGAGTCGAATTCCCAGCCTTTCAGAAGTAAATTGGCTAACAAGCCGTCGCGATCCGCAAAAAAGGGGAGCTGCCAAACGCCGGTGACCACGAAGCGGTGGGGAATATCGAAGTTCGATGGTCCTCGCTCGAGGGATAGCGAATTGACATTCTGTTGCACGCCGGGGTCGAAAGATTCCTGATTCGGATTCGAGGAAGAGGAGTTATCAATCGAGCGGGAATAAGTATAGGCTGCCTGGAACGTGAGGCCATGGCCATAGCTGCCGCGCAGGTTGAGTTGTAGGGAGTTGTAAGTGGACGATGCTGCGGGAGCGATCCTGTTAACCTGGTCGAAGCGGGGATCGACGCGATTATTGCCTGGGCCAAAAGCATCGGTCGCGGCAGCCAAAAATTGCCCGATGCGAGCTTCCTCGTCGGCGAGGCTTGTGGCGGGAGCGGGGGCGTTTGCGGGCGCAATCGGATTGATAGGGATGAATGCCTGGAGATGCGTTCCTTGCGAGCCCACGTAACCCACGCTGGCGACGGTCGACCGGGACAATTGATATTCCGCAGTCAGATTCCACTGCTGCACGTAGGGATTGGGCATGGTGCGGTCGACGGTGGTGATGGTTCCGAAATTGAGCAAGGAGCCGAACGAGCCGACAGCGGCTTGCGATTGTTGAATGAATGGGGCGGTGCCGGACACGAGGGAGTCGAAATTGTTTCCGCCGGAGAAATCGGTGAGAGAAAAAGTGTAGTTGATGGGCGGGCTCGTTCGCGCTTCCGAAAGAGGAGTGAAGGCGAACGCGCTGTAATAAATGCCGTAGCCGCCGCGCAGGACAAATGATCCGGACTGCGGATTCCAGGCAAAACCGAGACGCGGGGCGAAATTCAACGGGTTCCGGTTAACGGACGGATTACCGATGAAAAACGAGCCGAGCGGTCCGGGACCAGCCATGCCGATGTTTGCCGGAAGCGTAGGGTCGAGCAAGGACGTGAGACCGTGCGCTTCGGTAATGTAGCCCTGATACTCCCAGCGGACGCCGAGGTCGATGGTAAGAGTGGGTGAAATTCGATAATCGTCTTGCACGAAAGCACTGAGAAGCCGCTCGCGGAAGCCAAGTTCGGTGGGGCCAAAAGCGCGCGTGTAGGATTCCGGCTGAGCGGCCAGGAAGTTGGCGATGCTGGAAAAGAAGAATTCGCCGCGATCGTTGGTTTGATTGACGGAATTGTCCTGGATGTAGCGGAAATCGAAGCCCAATTTCAGCTCGTGTTTTCCGGCTGCGCGGCTGAGGACGTCGTTGCCCTGGAAGACATTGAAGATTCTGCCCTGCGTGAAGAAGGGAAGAGCGCCGAAGCTGGCAATACTCCCGTCGAGGATGTCATAGCGCGCCGACTGGAGATTTCCTTCGGGAGGAAGTAGCCCAGACGAGCGAGCGTAGGCGACGCGAAATTGGTTGACGGACAGCGGAGAAACTTGCCAGGTGTCTGTGACGTTGGCATTGCGTGCCTCGTAATGCAGGTCTGCATCGAAGCCGGAAAGGGTATTGAATTGAGGAAAGGGCAAGACAGAAGTGCCGGTGGCCTGAAAGTATCGAAGCGAGAGAGTATGCGAGTGACCGATCAACTGGTCGCCACGAATTAGAAATTGGTAGTTGTCGGTGGGCGCGGAAAACTGCGATGAAATTGCGCCCACACTCGGATTGTTTGTTGCCCCGGTCGGTTCGGGCAGGAATTGGTTGATCAAGGTCGCGACAGCCGGGTCGGTGACGGTTTGACGCGCTGCATCACTCGGAACGAGCGCCAAGTCCGTGAAGCCTCCTCCGATGGTCTTGTTTTGTTCCCATCCGCCGAAAAGGAAAGTCTTGTCGCGGATCGCGGGGCCACCCATCGAGAAGCCATAGTCATTCTCGTCGATCCGCGTGGCTTTGCCCGTGGTGTCGAAAAAATCACGCGCGTTGAAAGCATCGTTCTTCAGATAGTTGTAGAGTTGGCCGTGCCAATCGTTGGTTCCGCTCTTGCTAATCACTGCGATTGTGCCATTCGATTTCGTTCCATACTCTGCAGGCAGATTCGAGGCGAGGACTTTCAATTCCTGCACCATATCAGGCGCTGGCATCGTTCCGAGCGCGACGCCACCAAACTCCCAATCATTCGCATCGGCAAAGTCAAATTCCACGTTCGTGTTTTCGGGACGGCCGCCATTGGAACTGATCAAGCCTGTTTGCGCACCGCCGACTTTTACAAGTCCGCCCCCGCCTGCGGGGCTATAGGCCGGCGTTGCGCCTGGGACAAGGGACACGAGGGTAGAGAATGCGTTGAAAGAACGGGAGTTCGTTGGAAGATTATCTGTTTCTGTGACGCCATAAGTTGTGCTCAGTTGAGGGTCGGTCCGGTCGGTCAGGGCGGCTGACTCGCTTGTGACCACCACCTGCGATGCTTGCCCGGAGATGGCAAGAGTGAGATTTTGTGTGACCGTCTGGCTGGAAAGCGCGGAAATTTTGGCAGAAGCTTCTGCGAAGCCGGGCGCTCCAGCGGTCAACAAGTAGCGTCCAGGAGAGACGGCAGAAAAATAGAAAATGCCGTTCGGACCCGTTTGGAACATTTTGGATTCATTGGTATCGAGATTCTGCAGGGTGATTTCAGCGTCCGAAATTACTCTGCCCTGGGGATCAAATACTGCGCCTTGGATTGTCCCCGCAGTGTATTGCGCGGAAGAGATGCTCAATCCTGAGAAAAGGAGTAGGAAAAAGAAGGTGAGGGTCGCTGAAAGGCGCGCGAGCAGCCTCGAAGGCCGAATCATCTGTGTCGATTCCCCATGGCTCTCTGCTGCCGCAATATATTATAGACGTTTTGGCTATCCTCCATTGTTTGGACGCCACGAGCATTTTGAATTCAACCTTGATAGGCAGGAGTCGCGATGAACACTTACTTTCTCGCACTGCTTCTTTATGGCACGCTCCTGATTGTCATTGGGTTCATCGCTTCGCGTAGAGTCCGCACACCCTCGGATTTTCTTGTGGGAGGAAGACGCTTTGGAGCGGGAACCCTCTTCGCGACGTTCTTGGCCGCCAATATCGGCGCTGGCTCAACGGTGGGCGCAAGCGGTTTGGGTTACCGCATCGGGCTGTCCGCGTGGTGGTGGGTGGGTTCGGCGGGAATAGGCACGCTGATCTTGTCGCAGACTGTGGGACCACGGCTCTGGCGAATTGCCAAGGAGCACGAACTCCACACTCTTGGCGATTACTTGGAATTGCGATACAGCCGCGAGGTTCGCGGCGTGATTGCGGTGATCTTGTGGCTTGGGACGTTGGCGATCCTGGCTGGGCAGATCATCGCAATCGCATGGATATTGAGCGTCGTAATCGGTTTGCCGAAGTGGGCTGGTTGCATTGCCGGCGGCGCAGTGGCCATCACTTACTGTGCGGCGGGAGGCCTTGCGTCCGCCGCGGTGGTGAACATGTTCGAGCTGGCCGTCACAATGACCGGACTTGTTTTCTCAGCCGTGTATGTATTGCATGGGTTTGGAGGTTGGCAAGGACTGACGAGTGCGCTTGGAGCTTTGCCGAATTCGAGCGGAGTTGTAAGGGCAAGCTGGACAGGGGCGGGAGCGAAGCAGATTCTGGCGTACGTTTCGATACTGGTCCCATCGTTCATCTGTTCTCCGGGTCTGATCCAGAAGCTGTATGGCGCGCGGGACGAAGGGGCTGTTCGCCGGGGAATCGCGCTGAATTCAGCAGGTCAGTTGCTTTTCGCTTTCGTGCCCGCGATCTTTGGGATGGCGGCGCTTGTGCATTTCGGAAAGCTCGCAAACGCCGAATTAGCGCTGCCATCCGTGATGATTCATATGGTGCCGAGATGGTTGGGCATTTGGGCGCTGGCGGCGATTTTTTCCGCGGAACTGAGCGCCACGGACGCAATCCTATTCATGCTTTCGACTTCGCTCTCAGTCGATTTGTATCAGGCGTTTCTGAATCCAGGAGTCTCGCCCAAAAAGCTCCTTGGAATTAGCCGGATGACGACCGTGTTGGCAGGGATTGCGGGCGTCGGAGTGGCGGTCGTGCTGCCTTCAATAATTGCGGCAGTGACGATTTTTTATGGGCTCTTAGCGGTAGCGCTGTTTGTCCCCCTTCTGCTTGGACTCTATTGGAAGAGAATGAATACTCATGCGGCGCTCGCTTGTATTTTTGTTGCGATCGTGGCGAATCTGATCGGGCAATACACGCCGCTGAAGAATCATTTGGGGATTCTGTCTCCAGCGCTCGTTGGGATTTTGACGGCTCTCTTGTGCGGGATTATCGTGGCCTGGCTTGTCCCCGCGCCTTTAAGGTCCAAATTGTCCGGCAGGCTGAATGGTGGGGCGAAGGAGTCCGTCTGAGCGCAGTGATAAACTTTTCAGCAGGAAAGATTCGAGGAGAGTTCGATGACGCGACGCGAATTCGCAAAGGGGTTGGCGGGAGCGGCGGGAGGGCTGCTGGCGACAAAAGCCGCGAGGGGAGAATCCCCATCCGTCCAGAGTAGTTCGGCGGCTTCGGAGCAAGAAGGAAGAAAAGTAGGAGCATTGACTGATGTTGTGGGGCTCAAAGTTGGCCACTTTACTGACAGCCGAAGGCCGACGGGTTGCACCGTGGTTCTCTGCGAAGAGGGCGCGGTCGCAGGAGTGGATGTGCGAGGAGGGGCGCCGGGCACACGAGAGACAGATCTGTTGAATCCGGTCAACACAGTCCAACAGATTTATGGACTTGTACTTTCCGGGGGGAGCGCATTTGGGTTGGATGCCGCGTCCGGCGTGATGCGATACCTCGACGAGAAGGGGATTGGATTTCCTATCGGGCAGGCGATTCACGTGCCTATCGTTCCAGCCGCTGTCCTGTTTGATCTTGAAGTGGGCGACTGGAAGATACGGCCGACCGCGGAATCAGGCTACGAAGCGTGCAAGAATGCCTCCTCAGGGCCGATTGCAGAAGGAAATGTGGGAGCGGGCGCTGGCGCGACTGTCGGAAAAATGTTTGGGTCGAAATTTGCGATGAAATCGGGCCTGGGAACAACAAGCATCCGCGCGGGGAGTGGCGGCGTGATCGTGGCTGCGATGGTGGCAGCCAATGGTGTGGGCGACGTGTATGACCCATCCAATGGAGCAATTTTGGTGGGCGCGAGATCGGAAGATGGGAAGGGCTTCCGCAACGCAATGAAACAGATCCGCGAAGGTTATGCAGTTTCAATGGCGAGCATGGGAAAAAACACAACGCTGGGCGTTGTCGCTACAAACGCAATCTTGACGAAGGCAGAGATGACAAAAGTTGCGCAAATGGCTCAAGACGGGCTTGCGCGGACGATCAACCCAGTGCACACGCCATTTGATGGCGACACAGTGTTCGCGCTCTCGACAGGGACTCTGGACGCGAGGGTACAAGTGGGAGCGATTGGCGCGCTGGCCGCCGAAGCAGTATCGGAGGCCGTCGTGCGCGCCGTTGTGCAAGCAACGGGTATCCCTGGATATCCAAGCTATCGCGACTTGGGAAAGTAGGGGCCCTGAGCAGGGAAGCTAGGACAGCGTTTCGTTTTGGACAAAAAAGTCCTCCGCCGGTTCCTAAGCCCCGAACAGGTAGCCGGAGAGCAACGTCTTCAATTCGGCGATGATTCGCGCCCTTTCTTCGGCGTCATTGTGCTCATACGCGAACGCAAAAATTCGCTCGCCGGTTTCAATCGCCACGCGCAAGCGCAGGTCCAGCGCGGACAGGTCCTTCATTCCAAGCCTTGCAATCATAAAGTTCTTCACCAGGCCGGCGCCAACGGCGTCCGGATCGGATTGACGTCGCCGCGTCGAGGCGCTGATGTGGGGGCCAAACGCGATGGCGCGAAAATCGGGACGCGCGTCTAGAAACGCAACAAATGCGTCGATGACAGCTCCAAGAAACGCCGGGCCATCCTGAAGATTCAGAGTTGCGAAGCGGCCCTCGAATTCTGCTTGAAACTCTTCCATGTGACGGACAGCGATCGCGTCGATGATGGACTGCTTCTCCGGGAAGAAGCGATAAAGGGCACCGACGGAAATTCCAGCTTTCCGCGCGATGCGGCTGGTGGTGATTTCCTCCACCGAGGCAGCGGCGAGGAGTTGCGAGGCAGCACGAAGGATTCTTCGGACAGTCGCCTGACTCCTGGATTGGAGAGGGTTGCGACGCCTTGTGGAGAGTCCATCTGTGGAGCGGGATTGGCGCTCAGTCGAAGTTATCTCGGACATGGGTAAACCTACTTAGCTCAGTATAATCCAAGATGATGGTGTTGTGTACTAAAAGCGAAAGCGAATTCACTTTCGCGATAGACTGTTGTATACTGTGTTTTCGCCGCCGAAGCGAACCGGGCTCGGCGGCCATGAAGGAGCTAACTTGCCTGTTCCTGTCTCGCAGATGTGGACGGTCGCGTCCTACGTGGTGAAGCAGAAAATTCGTGGACGCGAACGCTATCCACTGGTGCTGATGCTCGAACCCTTATTTCGCTGCAATCTGGCGTGCGCAGGCTGCGGAAAGATTCAATACCCCGCGCACATCCTGAAAAGGGAACTGAGCCCGGAAGAGTGTTTCCGCGCAGTGGAGGAGTGCGGCGCACCGATGGTGTCCATACCCGGCGGCGAGCCGCTGATGCACTCGCAGATCGAAAAGATCGTTGAAGGGTTGGTGGCGCGCAAGAAATACATTTACCTCTGCACGAATGCGCTCTTGTTGAGAGAAAAACTGCACCTGTTCAAGCCGAGCAAGTACCTGACATTTTCTGTTCACGTCGACGGCCAGCGTGAGCACCATGACTTCTCGGTGTGCCGCGAAGGCGGTTACGACGAAGCTCTTGAGGGAGTGAAGGCAGCTCTGGCGCGCGGCTTCCGCGTGACGACGAATACGACTCTATTTGACGGTGCAGACCCCAATAGCGTTCGTGCTTTCTTCGACGAAATGATGCAACTCGGGGTCGAGGGCATGATGCTCTCACCAGGCTATTCCTACGACAAGGCTCCGGACCAGAAGCATTTTCTGGGGCGGGCGCGGACGCGCAGGCTGTTTCGCTCGATTCTCTCGAATCGGAAGAAGTCCTGGCGCTTCAATCAATCCCCGCTCTTTCTGGAATTTTTGATGGGCCGGCGGCAATATGCATGCACACCGTGGGGCATGCCTACGTACAACATTTTCGGCTGGCAAAAACCCTGCTACCTGCTGCAAGACGGCTACGCGGACACTTTTCAGGAGCTGATGGAAGCTACCGAGTGGCACAGCTACGGCACCGAGTCCGGAAATCCGAAATGCGCAAATTGCATGGTGCACAGCGGGTATGAAGCCTCGGCTGTGAATGATACGTTCGGCTCGCTGCGCGGTTTCTGGAATACGGCACGAGCAACTCTCTCGAGCGCCTATGCCGACCGTGAGGCTCTGGACATGCTGAGCGAGCCGGTGCGACCCGTTCATTCCTACGATCCGCTTATCCAGATTCAGGCGCCAACAAACACTCTTGAAGAGACGCGGGCATGAGCACGCAGGGTGCTGCTGAACGGGCCGGGAAAACGGATCATCAATCCGTCAATGCGGATGTTCTCGAAGTCTCGCCGGGATTTGCGCACGAAAAAATTGAAGGTTGGGTTCCTGCATTGGCGAGCGACGAGGAGCTGCGTCAAGCGCTGGAAACAGCCTTCGACTACCGTGGCGATGTGACAATCACACGCAAGGACGGGACGAAGGTCGAAGGGTATGTTTTCGATCGTCGCAGCGGTGCGACGCTTGACCTATCGAAAGTCCGCGTGATTCCCCGCGACTCCGGAGAAAAATTGTCGATCTCCTACTCCGACATCGCCGGCCTTGCTTTCTCCGGCCGCGACACCGCCGCTGGCAAGAGCTGGGAAGCGTGGGTGCGGAAATATTGGGAAAAGAAATCCGCCGGCGAAAAAGGTATTGGTCTTCAGCCTGAATCGTTGGAGTAAGAACTATCGATCAGACTTTCCGATCTTCCTCTCCCAGGGATTTTCGAAGAAAAGCCCCGGACCTCAGCGATAAACCGCACAGACTATCCACTAGAATCCGTAACGCGCGACGATGGCCCCGTCGGATTTGCGGAGGATCGCAACAGCAGCGTGCTGAGAGGCGAGCGAGAACTTCAGTTCGCCCCCTGTCGCTTTGTCTCGCAGATCGATGTTTTGGTCCTGGTCCGATTCTGATTCGATCACATAGAGCACGGAATCCCTCAGCACGGTCGGATAGATCAGCACACCGGGAGACACATTGGTCTTGAGCTCAAATTCTGGCTCGATTCCCGCGAGCTTCAGGACCGCCGAATAGAGTTTCGTCGCTGGCGCCGTGCCATTTGCCAATTCGACCGGATAGGCAGCCCAGTAGATGTGCCCCTTGCCGTAAGAGATTGATGTGAATCCGTCGTCGCCGGGCATTCGAACTTCTTCGAGCCAGCTCTGCGCCTGCTGGTCGAAACTCATAGGGATTGCCTCCCCGTTCACACGAACCTCCGCAGTGTGCGCCGTCAAGGCTACTGCCGGAGCATTGAGTCTCAGACCCTTGGCGCGTTCCACGCGATGCCAATGCGGGTCTCGGTCAACTGGACCGGTGACGAGGAGATTTCCTCCCGTACTCACGTAATTGAGCAGCGCTTGCCAGGTAGAGTCCGCGAGGGCTTGGGCGGAAGGAAGGATGACGAGGCGCGGCGAACCGAGCTTCGCGATTTCGTTCTCCGCGAGAATGCTGGCCGAAACCCGCGCGCCATAGCAGATTGCCCGCGCTGCTTTTCTCTGGGCTTCGACTTGCAAATCCTGAATCGCCGAGAATTGCGCGGCCTGGGAGGTAACGATCGTTACAAGAGGCGGCTGAGGATCGGAGAGATAGCCACTAGCCTGCTGCGAGAATTTTGCGAACCCGCGGAGGACAGTGGCGACGGGCTTCTCTGTACCGTCGGCTCGCAGTGCTCCGATGGGCACCTCGTTTCCTTCCGTCATGTAATCGTTCGAATTCCAGAGCCATTCGATGGCGCCCGATCCCTCCACAAACGACATGGCTACTTTCCGCTCGAAGAGGCTGCCTTCTGCCGGCTGCGTGCGGCGGGCGATTTCGTCGAGCGTCAATTCTCGCTGGAGCCCCGTCTCCTGAATCAGCATCGGCAAGCCGGGCTGCTTGGCGACGAGCGAATCCCAGAGCAGCCCGTCGTTTACCCACCAGGAATGGTTCGCAGAAAAGCTCACATATGGACCGAAGAAGGCGGGAGAGAGGCGGTCGTTGTAGCCTCCTTCGTCCTGGCCCACGGTGATTAGCTGCTGCGAGCCTGTTGAGCGTATGGCCGTTTCGAAATGCTTCACCCAATCAGCGAATGTCTCCTGAGCGAAAAGATAGAAATCGTAAAGCTTCAGAGAGTTGAAGCCCGCGTACATGCCGCGCGGAGTGAATTCTTCCTCGCGAGGAACGGGCAGCGTTTCGCCGGGACTGATCGAAGGAAATCCCCAGTCGTCGGCCAGCGCGGCCCGGTCGGGATAGCGTGCGGAGAGCCACTTGTTCCAGGCATTCAATTCGAGTGAATCACCGTTGGGGCGCATTTGCCAGGTGTGCTGAGAGAAGCTGGGCTCGTTGATCAGGTCCCAAGCTACGAATGGAACATCGTGAAAGCGGGCAACAACAGAGGAAATCAGGTTCGTCTCGCGCCGCACCGCCTGGGGATCGAGATAGGAGTTTTGCCCTCCGAGAATATCGGGAAGAAACGCGAAAAAAGTGAACTGCACCGGCAGGCCGTTCCGTCGCGCGGTCATCAAATAGGCTTCCAAGGTGCGAAGAGCTCTTTCGTACGGCCTTCCTTCCTCGTCGCAGATTTTGTCCCAGCCCGTCCACCATCCGGTGCGGAGCATGTTCAAGCCTGCAGAGTGAATCTGGGCCATGTCGCGATTCCACACGTAGACATTCGGGTGATCGAAATAGAGGCGCTGCACCCCACTCGACATGTAGGTGGTCCCGGCAACGGCAAGAGGATGACCATCGAGTTGAAAATAATTGCGATCCACGCTGAGGCGCGGACCAGAGCGAAGGTAGCTCTCATCCCGAATCCAAAAAGCGGAGTGATAGACGGCGCGCAACGAGTCTCCCTCGTAAAGCTCGGCACTGATCGTGTGGAAGCCCTTCGATGCAGGCGCAGAAAACAAGACGGGATTGGTCGCCGGGATTGTGACCGTTTGGGTTGCCGTCTCGCTCGGCAAATCGTCCGAGGAAATCGTGATACGCGCTTTCAGAGCTGTACCGGGTGTGGCCTCGCCTATCCAACGCACGGCGACTTCGACCGGCTCTCCGGGAAGATAAAGTGGCAGCACAGGAGCCGCGATAAACTCCTCGCTGCCTTGCAGGGAGGTGGAGGCGAGTGCGGGAACGATCTCTTTCGATTGTCCATTGGAATAAAAATCTGGCGGCAAGTCGGCTGAGAGAAACACCCAGCGGCCTCCCGCGAAATCGTCGCGGACATGATCGATTTGCATCGCGGGAACGGACATTCGCCGGCCGTCGCGCACACCCCAAGCCAGCGTGTCGAGCCGCGAATCAATTCTGCCCGCGGATCCCTGACGCGGGTAAACATCCGAATCGGCTAGATGGAGGACCGGACTGAAGGCTTGTGTCCAATGGAAGGCGTCGAGCTTGGTCACCACATCCGGATTGGTTTCGAAACTCTCGCCCGCGGATCCCGGCGTTTCTTGATATTGATCGATCTTGAGAGGAATCATGGCACGGACGCTGTATTCACGAAGATGCCAGCCCGAGTCGTCGTGATAGCCGGCGCGTGAAAATGGGCGGCCACCCAAGACGAGTAGATTCCCGCCGCGACTCAGGTGGGCGTAGATAGCGTCCCAATCAGCTTCGGGGTAGGCGGAGCCGTAGGGCAAGACGAGCAAACGCGTCGAAGACTCACCGAGCAAGCGCGGTAACTCTTCAGCATTTGCAAACCTTGCTCCTGGCAAGAGTGCTTCCAGGTCGCCCCGAGACGGAGGAGAAGTATCGGCGGCGGGGAATCCGGACTCGTAAAAGATCACGATGGAAGAATTCTCATGCGGGCTGGAGAGGACGCGAGTTGGAACAGCGAGCCAGATGAGAGACGCAAAGAAAAGAACTGCGAGCTGAATATTTCGTATCTTCATGGTGGCCTTATCTCCTGCGGTTGGTTCGAGAGCTGCCACGTTATGCGAGAAAAACAGAAAAGCCTACCCCAAAGACTCCGGCGCAGCGCGGGCAATCGCCTTGGGATTTTTGGCTCTTTGGGGCAATCGGATCACCGACGCAAGCATAAAGACACCGGCGATATCCGCAAGGAGAAACGCCAGTCCGAAGCGTAGCGAGCCGGTCATGGCGGAGAGGATTCCCACGAACCACGGAACACCGGAGGCGCCAAGCTCGGCGATTGCCAACATGCGTCCGGTCATTCGGCGCGCGTCCTCTCCGTAATGCGTGGCCATCCACGCGAAGACGATGGGGAAAATTATGGAAAAGCCCAAGCCCGTGATGAAAGCGGCGGAGTAAATCCAGTGGAGTGTTTTCACTTGCGTCAAAAGCAAGATTCCTCCCAGCCCGACCAGACTGCCAGCCTGGACAATGGGGCGCTCGGGCATATGACGAAGAACCAATGTACCGAGGCCGCGGCCGGTCATCATACCGAGCCAGAATAGGGCCGGCGTGAGAATCCAGGAAGTGCCTGCGCCGGAGACTTCGCGACGAGAATAAGCGGCGAGCCAACCACCAACGGCCGTTTCTGCGCCCACATAGAGGAAAAACAAAAGCGCGAGGATCACGGCAGAACGATCTATGGGAAGCCGGCCTGACTCCGACGGCATGGCAAGACGTTGCGCGGGGGGGCGGATCTCGTCAACCTTGCTAAAGGCGAAAACACCCGCGAGTAATGCGCACAAAGCACATAGCGTCCAAAGAACTCCGAAAAAAGCGTGCGGCGAAGCAAAGAATTTGAAGAGAAATGGACAGGCGACAGCGCCGAATGTCCATGAAAAATTGACAAAGCTCAGCTCGCGCGCCCTTCGTTCAGGTATCGATTCCCCCACCCACAGGTTTGTCGCCGCTGTGATGAACCCGTTGCCAAGCCCCATACAAAACAACGAGAGAAGCGCCATTTGCCATGGTCCGTGCCCCAGACTTGCAGCGCCCGATCCCATCAGCAGGAATCCGAAAATGAACGAAGACCGGTATTCCCGGCGGAGCAATACACCGGAAGCGGCAACACCTAAAAGCAGCCCGCCGAATTGCGCCATGAAGAAATTCGCTGATTGCGAATCTCTGAGCGACCAATGGAGGGAAAGCAAGGGAAGTATCGGCCCAAGAAGGACCGTGAAGACTCCCGTTACGACAAACCCCGCGTGCAGCAGCGGAAGCGTCCGGCGGACCGTTTGCAAATCCGGAGAATTGACCGTCATAGATTCTCAAATATCCCACAGGTCAGAGTGGAGACCGCCAACATTGTGGATTCCGTGGCGTGTTCTGCGCGAAGGTTTTGCGAGGGTGCCGATATAACTTGAAGCAAGTCAGTCGAGAAAACTGATGCATTGCATCCAACCTCTGAATTGTACAAGGACTGCCAATGGAGGGTAGGAATGTGTCATGCGGGATTATCACCCATTGGCTGAGAAGGTTGACAGGGACGCTTGCGGCGTCGGATTTATCGCCCGTTTGGGTGGACCTCCATCCCGCGAAGTGATCGATCGTGCTTTGGTTGCCCTTGGGCGCCTGTCACATCGCGGCGGCATGGATTCCGATGGCTTGAGCGGGGACGGAGCGGGCCTGTTGCTTCCGATGCCCAAGGAGTTCTTCCGGGCTGCGGCTTCGCGGTGCGGCATTCAGTTGCCTGCAGACTTTGGCCTTGGAATGGCATTCTTTTCCACCGGGAAGGAAGATGTGGCGTGCAAGGCCGTCGAGTCCGCTGCGGGAGATTTTGGATTGCGATGTCTCGGGTGGCGAGAAACGCCAACGAACCCCGAATGTCTTGGACCGCGTGCGCAGACCACTCTCCCTGTGATTCGTCAGTGCTTTTTCTCCGCCCTTGATTCCGATCAAGACTTAGAAAAATCGCTGTTCTTCTTCCGCAAGCGACTCGAAGCGGAAAATTCGCCGGTATACTTCAGCTCTCTTTCTTCGCGGACGGTGGTCTACAAAGGTCTGCTCTCGCCTTCGCAACTTGACGCTTTCTATCTCGATTTAGCCAGCGCGGATTTCCAAGCGGCTTTCGCCGTTTTTCACCAGAGGTATTCCACAAACACCCGCCCTTCCTGGGCCCTGGCGCAGCCGTTTCGATTCGTTGCGCACAACGGCGAAATAAACACGATTGGCGCGAACCGCCGATGGATGCGGGCACGCGAACGGGCGATTCTCAAGTCTCTTGGCGCTGCGGAGCCGTTTAGTGTTCTCGAAACCGGTGTAAGCGATTCTGCCAGCTTCGATAACGCCTGTGAGATTTTGCTGCGGCAGAATTTCGGCCTTCCGGAGGCGATGTTGCGCATGGCGCCTCCCGCATGGGAGACCGATGCGAGTATGTCGGCGGAATTACGCACGTTTCTAGAGGCGCAGGCACGGGAGCAAGAGCCGTGGGACGGTCCTGCGGCGCTTGTGTTCAGCGATGGAAAGCTGGTCGGCGCAAAGCTGGATCGCAATGGGCTTCGCCCTTTGCGTTACAGCATTACTTCCGACGGACTGGTGCTCTGCGGATCTGAAGCAGGGCTGATGGATAGCGAGGGGAAGCAGATCGCTGAGAGACAGAGACTCGGCCCTGGCGAACTTCTGCTTGTGGACGCGCTATCGGGTGAAATCTACCGAGGGAAAGACATCATCCAGTTGCTTCGCATCCCCTCAAACGCCGCACCATTGCCCCGGCTCGCTCCGTCTGCCGAGTCCGAGCAAACCTCCCCGTCTACTAACGCGCGCCTCATTGCGGCCAGCCTCGGGTGGACGGAAGACCAGTTCAAAATCCTGTTCCAGCCCCTTGGGATGGACGCCAAGGAAGCTACCTGGAGCATGGGTGACGATGCGGCACCGGCGTTTTTATCGTCAATGCGACGACCCTTGTGGGATTACTGCAAGCAACGCTTTGCGCAAGTGACGAATCCCCCGATTGATCCGCTTCGCGAAGCGCACGTGATGACATTGAGTGTGTTTTTTGGACAAGAGCTTGTCGCGCCCTCTCCCATTTTGGACGCGGGGCAATGGAAGCGCCTCGAAGAGGCCTTTGCCGATTCTCTTGCCCGGATTGACATTACTTATCCTGCGGACTTGAGTGTCTCCGGAGCCGAGGAAGCGTTCGCGCGCATTCGCTCGCAGGCTGCTGCTGCGGGGCGGTCGCAGGCCAAGTGCCTTGTCATTTCCGACCGTTCAGTTAGTGAGGCGCGAGCTGCGCTGCCCGTCATGCTGGCTGTTTCGGCGGCATGGGAGGAATTTTGCCGTGAAGGGGGATTTGGCTCGCCCCTAGTTGTCGAAACCGGGCAGGCAGTCGAGACTCATCATATCGCTTTGCTGGTCGCTCTGGGAGCGAGTGCCGTCTTTCCGTACCTTGCGATGGGGCTCTCCGAAGCTCTCAAAGCGGGTGGTGCCGCCAATTATCGAATTGCCGTGGAAGCGGGCCTGCGAAAAGTACTTGCCCGGATGGGAATTTCGGCGCTCACGAGTTATAGGAACAGCCAATTGTTCGAGGTTGTCGGACTTAGTGCGGACGTCGCCGGAGAGTTCTTTCGCGACGCGGGGATAGTTCCCGGAGGTAAGACCCTGGACGACATTCTCACCGACAGCCTTTCGCGACATGCATCAGCGTTTGCTAGAGAGCGCGGAGGAATGGAAGACGCGGGATTTTACAGGTTCCGGCAGACGGGCGAGCGCCATTCGAATTCGCCTGAACTCATTCGGCGAATGCACCGCTATATTCAGTCGCCAACAGCGGAAAACTACCGATCATATTCGGAGGTTTCAGAAGGCAGAGAGCCGGTCGCGCTACGTGACATGTTGGCCCTTGTTCCTGGTGAGCCAATTCCTCTCGAGGAAGTGGAGAGTGAAGCAGAAATTCTGAAACGGTTTACGGCGCAGGCGATGTCACTGGGCGCTCTCAGTCCGGAAGCACACCGCACGATCGCGATTGCCATGAACCGCCTTGGAGCGCGAAGCAATACGGGCGAAGGCGGTGAAGATCCGCGGATATATCGCAGCGAGCCTGAGGCGGCAAATCGCGTGAAGCAGGTAGCGTCCGCGCGATTTGGTGTCACGGCAGAATATCTCGCGCGTGCTGACGAGCTCGAAATCAAGATGGCTCAGGGCTCGAAGCCGGGAGAGGGTGGGCAACTGCCAGCTATAAAAGTGACGCCCTTCATTGCACGCTTGCGCCATGCAGTGCCCGGAATGAGCCTGATTTCTCCTCCGCCGCACCACGACATTTACAGTATTGAAGACCTTGCGCAGTTGATCTACGACCTGCGTTCGATCAACCCGCGCGCGAGAATCGGCGTAAAACTTGTCTCCGGCGCCGGCGTAGGCATTATCGCCGCAGGCGTGGCAAAGGCCGGAGCGGATGTAATCACAATTGCCGGGTTCGACGGAGGTACAGGTGCTTCGCCCCTGACTTCGATCAAGAATACAGGCCTTCCGTGGGAAGCTGGTCTCACGGACGCTCATCAGGCGCTGATTCGATCGGGATTCCGGCGGCGCGTGCGCTTGCGCGCCGATGGTGGGTTCAAGTTTGGACGCGATGTGGTAATCGCCTCACTCCTCGGCGCTGATGAGTTTGGATTTGGCACTGCCGCATTGCTAGCCCTCGGCTGCGTGATGGCGCGGCAGTGCCACCTCAATACTTGCCCCGTTGGAATAGCAACGCAGGACGAGAAATTTAGAGCGCGCTTCGAGGGCAAGCCCGAAATGGTGATGGAGTATTTCAAGGGCGTCGCCGCAGAAGTGCGACAGCATCTTGGCTTCCTTGGGGCGCGCTCCCTGGATGACATTGTTGGTTCTCCTGCAAAGCTGCGCTTGCGGGACACAAGCCGATCTTCCTCACTCGGATGGATCTTGTCTGTTCCGCCGGAGCCGCCAAGGCACTTGCCAGATCTGGATCAGGTTTCCGGTGACTTTGTTCCTTCGGCGCAACCGCTTATAGGGATTCAGGAAAAGCTTGCTAAGGTAGCCGCTCGTCTGCCCCAATTTCCATTTCGCCCCTTGCGATTCTCCATTTCGAATTCCGACCGTTCGATTGGTGCGCACTTGAGCGGCGAAATCCTCCGGCGGACCAATTTTTCTGGTCTCGAAGGAGAGCCAATCGAGTGTGAGTTTCGAGGGGCAGCAGGCCAAAGTTTCGGCGCCTTCTTGATCCCCGGACTGCGATTCCGGCTAGTTGGGGAAGCAAACGACTATGTCGGCAAGGGATTGTGTGGCGGCTCCATTTCAATTTCTGCGGGACCGGAAGCTTCGCGGCGCGGCGACGTGCTCGCCGGCAATACGGTCTTGTACGGAGCCACCTCGGGAGAACTTTACATCGCCGGCAGGGCCGGCGAACGATTTGCCGTCCGCAACAGCGGCGCGCTCGCGGTGGTCGAGGGTGTGGGTCAGCACGGCTGCGAATATATGACTTCCGGGGTTGTCGTCCTGCTCGGTTCTGCCGGAAAAAATTTCGGGTCGGGAATGACGGGCGGCCTTGCTTACATTCCTCGGACTGATTTGACGACAGCCGAGTACAACGCGGAATTCCTGCGCTGGCGGGAGCTTGAAACAGCCGAAGAGGAGTGGCTTCGCTACGTACTGCGCCAGCACTTGCGCCTGACGGGGAGCCCAAGAGCTCGGCGGTTGTTGCGTTCAATCTCGCCCCTTCCTCTGCTTCGCCTTGAGCCAGTTTCGAGACCTTGCTCGATCGAACAGACATGGGCGCCGTTCCTCGAGTCAGCGAACGCGCGTGAAAACGTAACGGTTGATGACGTGGTCCTTCTTTCGCCGAAGGATCCCGAAGTGGCTGGCGATCCGGTCTGCTGAACCCTAAAGGCCTTCCCTTTGAAGCTGGGTATCCGATTCGAAATTTGGTCCTTCTCTAGTCTTTGCTATACTCTCCTCCAACATGGACTTCGATCACCTTGTGACATTCGTGGAAATCGCAAAATCCGGAAGTTTCTCCCGCGCCGGACAAAAGCTGTATCGGTCGCAGCCTGCTGTCAGCGCGCAGATCCGGCAGCTTGAACAGGAATATGGCGAGAAGTTGTTCGACCGCGTCGGCAAATCCGTCCGGCTGACATCGGCAGGTGAGGCGCTGTTTGAGTACGCTGGGAAAATGCTGGCACTGCGAAGCGAATCGTTGCAAGCCGTAGCGGATCAGGCGAGCGCTCCACGTGGCACGTTGACGATCGGCGCGAACGAAGCGACTTGTCTCTATGTACTTCCCGAGACGTTCGGCGATTACCATCGCCGCTATCCTCTGGTGCAAATCAGCATCTACAGGAATTTCAGCCGCAAAGTGATTGAGAAGGTGGAGGACGGAGCCGTGGATTTGGGGATTGTGACCCTGCCGGTAAAGTCGCCCAGCTTACGGATTCACTCGATATTTCGCGACAAGTTGATGCTGATGACGAGCCCCGACAATCCGCTTGCCCGCCAGAAGAGCGTCTCCATGGGCGAAATAGCCGAGCAACCGCTCATCTTTCCGAAGACGGGATTTATGCGCGCCCTTCTGGACAAGCAATTCCACTCTTACCGGACAAAGCTGAGAATCACTATGGAGTTGCCCAGCGTGGGAATGATTAAACGGTTCGTTGGGGCAGGGTTTGGAGTTTCACTCATCAGTGCGACGTTTGCACGCAACGAAGTTCGCTCGGGGGAAGTAAAGCTTATACCCATTGGTGATGCGGATCTATGGCGGGAACTTGGATTAGTTTATCGGCGCGATCGCACATTGCCGCGCGCTGCTGCGGCATTTGTTCAATTGCTGAGGTCGAAAAAGCTCCCCGAGCAGGACTGATCCTGCGCTTTTACTTCTTCACCAAAAGATGTGCTCTCCGCAATCTCTTCAAGATTTCTCGTTGTGGAGAAGCGGTGCCAGCTGCTCCATCGCCTGTTTCATTCTTGATGCCCAGAGCCCTTCGTGTGAATCCAATGCTGGTATATTCTGCGTAATTGATATGGAGGGCCGAAGGCTACGCCGTGCTCTTGAAACACAAAGATGAGTTGACGTACTCGGACGTTACGCCGAAAGGCGTTTACCAGAATCGCCGCAATTTTCTTCTGGGGCTACTGGTAACGGGTTCAGCCGTGCTCGGGTGGAAGAAATACTCGTATCTGCTGAATGGTCCGGCAACCGGTTCCGTGCCTGTCAGGCTAAACAATGTGAAGAAGTGGCCTTACAGCACGACCGAGACGGTTACGCCGGAAAACGATGTGACGCACTACAACAATTTCTACGAGTTCGGCACCGACAAAGAAGATCCTGCGCAGAATGCTCGAAATTTCGTTACGTCTCCCTGGGCTGTCACGGTCGGCGGCGAAGTAAAGAAGCCGCGCAAGTTCACGATGGATGAGATTCTGGCTCTGGCACCTCTCGAAGAGCGGATTTACAGGCATCGCTGCGTCGAAGCCTGGTCGATCGTTGTGCCGTGGATCGGATATCCGTTCAGCACGATTGCGAATCTTGTGCAGCCGACGGAGAAGGCGAAGTTCGTAGCTTTTGAGAGTTACTATGATGTGCGCCAGATGCCTCTCGGACCGCTCGCCGGGATCCAACTGCCGTACGTCGAGGGGCTGCGGCTGGACGAGGCAATGAATCCGTTAACGCTGCTCACGTTTGGCATGTATGGTGAAACGCTTCCAAATCAGGACGGCGCCCCTGTCCGCATGGTGATTCCGTGGAAGTACGGCTTCAAGAGCATCAAATCGCTCGTACGAATTCGCTTCGTCAAAGACCAGCCGCCGACGACATGGAACCTCGCAAATCCGCAAGAGTACGGGTTCTATTCCAACGTGAATCCGAACGTGGATCATCCCCGCTGGAGCCAAGCCAAGGAGCGGCGCCTCGGTGAGTTTTTCCGCCGTCCGACGCTAATGTTCAACGGATACGGGGACCAAGTCGCAGGCATGTACACCGGCATGGACCTAAGAAAATACTTCTGATGGTGAGCGCCACGTGAGCGCGTTCTTGCGGAGCAAATATGCGAAAGCCCTCTTGTTTGCGGCATGCCTTCTCCCATTGGGGAACCTGCTTCTCCGCGCTTTGCACGGTGAATTGACTGCGAACCCGATCGAGTTCCTGACGCATGCGACCGGCGATTGGACTCTTCGGTTTCTGCTCCTCACGCTTGCGATCACTCCGTTCCGTAGGATATTGCGTCTCCCGGATCTCATCCGATTCAGGCGCATGCTGGGGCTGTTTGCATTTTTCTACGGTTGCTTGCATTTCACGATGTGGTTTGGCGTGGACAAGTTTTTCAATTTACGCGACATGGTGGATGACGTCGAGAAGCGCCGCTTTATAACCGTGGGGATGCTCGGATTTTTCCTGATGGTTCCCTTAGCGATTACCTCCACTGCGGGCTGGATTCGGCGTCTGGGGGGCAAACGGTGGCGCTTGCTTCACCGGGCCATTTACGCGAGCGCGATTGCCGGTGTGATTCACTATTTTTGGCTCGTCAAATCCGACATACACAAGCCGCTTGATTATGCATGCGTAGTTGGAGTGCTGCTGGCGATGCGCATCGCCGCCTGGATCTACGATAAGAGAAAACACGGAGCGAGAGAATTGTCGGCGGGGCAGCCTACCACGGCCGAGGGCCTATAGAGCTAGGACCCTCAAAGCGATACAACTCTAATTATCAAATCCCACTAGAATTCTTCGCAACATTGATTCGCGATAAGTACCCTTTCGTAGTCTTCAGGTGCAGCTTGACGAATCCTGTACCCCGGTACAGGTGAGTTTTCCCTCGCCATAGAACTAGAATACCTTTGAGCATAACTAGGTCGTGCCTTGCCTCGAATATCTAAGCTGCAGGATTTGGCGCATTTCTGGGCCAAGTCCTGAAGTAGCCTTGAGAAAAGAGCAGTTGGAGGGCGAACTTGGGAAAGAGAACGCACTTCTCTTCTTGGGCCACGGCTTTGTTGATTAGCGTGGGCATGTTGTCGTCCTGCTCCGGCAATGGGGGCACCTCCGGTTCGGGAACTACCGCACCTTCCATCACCACCCAGCCATCGAGTCTTAGTGTCGTCATCGGCCAAACTGCGACTTTTTCCGTATCGGCGAGCGGAACATCGCCCTTAACCTACCAATGGCAAAGGAACAGCACAAACATCTCAGAAGCAACCTCGTCTACTTACACCACGCCTGCCACCACGTCCGCTGACAATGGAGCCAAGTTTGATGTGGTTGTTACTAATTCAGAAGGTTCCGTCACGAGTGTTCAAGCAACGCTTACCGTAACATCCGCGCCGGTCGCGCCCACCATCGCAACACAACCTACAAGCCAGACAGTCGTCGTCGGCCAAACTGCTACTTTTTCCGTATTGGCGACCGGAACATCGCCCCTCAGTTACCAGTGGCAGAAGAACAGCGCGAACATTTCGGGCGCGACCGCGTCGAGCTACACCACACTAGCTACCACGTCTGCCGACAACGGGTCGAAGTTTGATGTAGTCGTCACGAATTCCGCAGGCTCTGCCACCAGCACCCAGGCAACGCTTACAGTAACGAGCAGCCAAACGTCTACCGTCAGCGTGCTCACTTATCATAACGACAACGCCCGGACGGGCCAGAACCTTAATGAGACGATTCTGACGCCTGCGAATGTGAACCCTTCGTCCTTTGGAAAAGTAGGATTTCTCTCGGTCACAGGGCTCGTTGATGCCGAACCGCTTTACGTTCCGAACCTCACGGTGAATGGCGCCTCGCACAACGTAGTTTTTGTCGCCACCGAACATGACCTTGTGTACGCGTTCGATGCCGACACGTTCACACAACTTTGGCAGGTTTCACTGGTTGGGGCCAATGAGACGACGAGCGATGATCGTGGATGCGGGCAAGTGAGTCCTGAAATTGGCGTCACGTCGACTCCTGTGATCGACCCATCTGCTGGTCCTCATGGCACGATGTGGGTCGTCGCGATGTCGAAAGACAGCTCTGGAAATTACTATCAGCGGCTCCACGCGCTCGACCTTACAACGGGCGGCGAATTGTCTGGAAGCCCCGTAACGGTTCAAGCCGCGTACCCAGGTACAGGGGATAACAGTTCCAACGGGAACGTCGTTTTTGATCCGAAGCAGTACAAGGAGAGGCCCGGACTTTTGCTCCTCAACGGGGTGGTCTATACGAGCTGGTCGTCCCATTGCGATGATGCGCCGTATACGGCTTGGGTGATTGGTTACAATGCTTCCACGCTGCAACAGACAAGCGTGATCGATCTGACGCCGAACGGGCACTTGGGATCTGTGTGGATGTCGGGCGCGGGATTGGCCGCCGACTCTTCTGGAAGTATCTATCTCCTGATGGCGAATGGAACTTTCGACACAACACTGGATAACAATGGCTTTCCAAACCAACATGATTACGGAAACGCGTTTGTCAGGCTCACGACAACGAACAATCAACTGGCGGTCGCCGACTACTTCACCATGCACAATACGGTTTCCGAGTCGAACGGAGATGTCGATCTTGGCTCTGGCGGGGCGCTCGTCCTGCCAAATATGACTGACGGCAACGGTCAGACAAGGCAGTTGGCCGTTGGTGCGGGAAAAGACAGCATCATCTATCTCTGCGACCGCACGTCGATGGGTAAATTCAATTCATCGACGGACAATATCTATCAGGAAGTTACATCGAATGGGATCAGCGGGGGAGCGTGGTCGATGCCAGCCTACTTCAACAATACGCTTTACTATGGGGCCGTTGGAGACAACTTGAAAGCTTTTGCGTTTTCCAACGCCAAGCTGGCGACGCCTCCCAGTTCTCAGTCTTCTGCTAACTTCGGATATCCTGGGACAACGCCAAGTATTTCGGCAAACGGAGCTTCCAACGGCATTGTTTGGGCCGTTGAGAATAACAACGGCGGCGTTTTGCATGCCTATGACGCGACGAACCTTGCAACCGAACTCTACAACAGCAATCAAGCAGCGAATGGCCGCGATAATTTCTCCGACAATAAATACATCACTCCCATGATCGTCAACGGCAAAGTGTATGTAGGAACGCCAACAGGCGTAATTGTCTTCGGCCTACTGAACTAAGAGCCGCGGTAGCGGGTTTGGCTTTTTCGCCCTGACGGTTTCGATGGAACTCCTATTGGTGGGCCTTTGAGTGAAATGCTCCTGCATCATTCACTTCCCCTGCGGCGAGAGTGCGGATGCAGAGATCCAAATAGTAGGGACCACACTGGTAGACCTGGTAGGCAGGTAAATCCTCCGGTTGAACAATGTACTTGCCGTCTTCCATCTCTGCGGTGGCCTCACCGTCTTCCATCACATAGGGGTTCGTGTCGATCACTTGCACGCGAAATGCGCCGGAGGAGGGCTCGTAATTTCCATAGCTGAAGCAGTGTCCGATACACGCACGGTCAAGAATGTGCTGCACGATAAAGCGTGAGTTTTTCTCTGGCAGGATCGTTCCCAGCACGCGTTGATCAGGAGGGAGAGTGCGGACTAGCCGCTCAATTTTCGCTTCCATTTCGTTCAGTTGCCCGGTATCCCGGTAGAGCATGGCAAAAAACACTACCGCGATTGCGGAAAATCCCAGCAAATGCCAGGTTTGGGGTCTGGTAGCTCCCAACAAGGAACAGAGCATGATCCCGGCGATGAGGGTGAGCCGCGGTGTAATCAAGGCCAACGCTGCCGAATAGGGGGGAACGTGAATGCCATCCGGCAGAAGGTATGTTCCTATTAGAGCGAGAATGTATAAGTGAATGGGGAGCCAGATCGCATCGTTGTGGATCCCTTCATGTTGGTTCGCAAATGTACTTGAGACTAAGCAAAAGACTGCGAGCGCCAAAAAAGCAGTTGCCAAGACCCAATACCACGGGCTGGACATGGCGATTTGATCAGCTCCCGTAAACCAATAGAACGGGCTCTTTTCCGGATCGGCAACATAGCGGTGGTAGAGAAAGAAGCGCAATGCCGCAAGGGCCGCGACGCCTGTAATCAGAAGGAGCACGCGCCATCGGCCTGAAACAACCTGATAGACGCCAAGATAGGCGCTCGCTGCCAGAAGCCAGGCAAATCCTACGGCATGGCCCAAGAGCGTAAGAGGGGCGAGTATCAGCGCGCCGAGCTTCTCCCAAGACCGCCCTCTCCAAAGGATGGCAAGGGCAAAGAAGGAAATCCCGAGCGAGACATAGTAGTTCAGGAATCCGGCTTCAAACGTCCATCCATAGGAGAACATGAAAAGGCATGGAACCAATGGCCATGAGGGGCGGCTGTTGATTGCAGCAACGAACGCAAAAGATCCCCAGAAGAAGACCAGAACGCACATGGATACGGAGATCTTTTCGGCGACATGCAGGCTGAAAACCTTGCCAAAGCCGGCCATCAAGAGATCGAAGAGAACGTTATGCCACATCCAGACAATTGCGAGCCCGGTTACGTGTCCGCGGACAATCAGTTGTGCCAACCATGCGTTGTAAGTATGACTGCCAAGGTCTCCCGCTTCGATTCTTTGGTGCCAGAAACACGGAATGAGAGCAACCATTGAAAGAGCGACGATTGCAAGCCAGTGGCGCACACCCCAACGCCACACGATCTGAGTCAGCCAGATTTCTTCCTGGGCTTTCTCTGTGATCCTGTTGGATGAGGTACCGTTGACAGGAAACGCTGCGGAATTTGGAGTCGGCAATCGTCTTCACCACCACGATAAATCTCGCGGCAGAGTAACTCTACCATGACTTGCGAGGCTCGTTGGTTTCATCGCTGCATCCCAACCTTTCTCTCGAAAAATCGCGCTGTGAAAAACTTGCGTGCCAATGATATAAGGCATCTGTATTTTGCATCGGAGGAATTGTTATGAGCGATCTGACGATAGGAGGAATTGCCCGGAAGGCGACAGGTTGGTCGATCGCAATCAGCATCGTCCTCATTCTCGCGGGCATTCTCGCTATTGCATTGCCGCTGGAAGCCGGTATTGCCGTCAACCTCTTTGTCGCGTGGATGCTGGTCTTTGCTTCCGGCGCGCACTTCGTATTCGCATGGATCACGCGAAAGGCTGGTGGAGTGCTTCTTAAGATATTGCTCGGGATACTTTATCTCGTCATCGCAATCTACCTGCTCGATCACCCCGCCCGAGGTTTGGCGACCCTTACGCTCGCGTTGGCCTTCTATCTTGTTATTGAGGGTGTTCTCGAAGTCATCCTGTTTTTTCAACACCGGAAGGCCGGAGGAGCCGGCTGGTACCTTTTCGACGGCGTCGTCACGTTGATTCTCGGGTTTCTGGTCTGGAAGACTTGGCCGTCGAGCGCGGAATGGGTTATCGGGACGCTGGTAGGAATCAGCATGATGATTAGTGGAATTACTCGCTTGATGTTCTCTGTGATGCTACGCAAGCGGTTAACGCCAGCCCCCTAGCTTGTCTAGACCTCCATCTTCATTTAGGAGGTCTCTTCCCCAGGTTGTATTTCCTCCGGACTACGAGTCATTTCTCGACTGAAAATTCGACGTGCGCTGCGGTACGCTGTTTGCCGGCCGAACGCATCTGAAAGATTGCCCAGCTTATACGCCACCTGGTGTGGCTCCATTCGAGGAACAAAATGAACGCATCTACACGAAGTGTGTTTTGCGCCATCCTGGCATTCTTCCTGCTATCCGTTTCTGCGGCAGCGCAGCAATCGCCCACTCTTCACAAGCGGCCGAAGATTGGCGTGGCTTTTGCCGGAGGGAGTGCGCTGGGTCTGGCGCACGTGGGTGTGTTGAAGTGGTTTGCCGAACACCATATACCCGTCGACTACGTTGCCGGCACGAGCATGGGTGGACTCATCGGCGGCATCTATGCCTCGGGGGAAAATGCGACCGAAATTCAGCAATTCATTGCGGGAATCGACTGGGGGAAAGCCTTTGGCCCGTCAATCTCGTATGAGAATTTGTCGTTTCGCCGCAAGCAAGATGTCATCGACTTTTCGAATTATCTCGAATTTGGATACCGAGACGGCCTCCGGCTGCCTTCGGGCCTTAATTCTGGGCAAGCAGTCGGCCTGATCATCAGTCAATTCGCCGCGCCCTATGGAGATATGAGCAGTTTCGACGACCTGCCCACTCCATTTCGTTGTGTGGCCACCGATTTGGTGGACGGAAAAAAAGTTGTTCTCGACAGAGGATCTCTCGGCAGAGCCTTGAGAGCCACCATGTCTTTACCCGCGATTTTCGCACCCGTCCAAGTAAGGAATATGGAGCTTGTGGACGGCGGCTTGATGGACAACTTGCCCGTCGATGTTGTCAGAAAGATGGGAGCCGACATCGTTATTGCCGTCTCCCTGGACAACGGAGAGAAGTTCGACCCTTCGAAAGCCACGCTATTTTCTGTTGCTGCGCAATCCATCAGCGTAATGGTGAGTGAAAATGAGCGGCGAAGTCTGCTCGATGCCGATCTGGTGATTGCACCGGATTTGAAGGGCTTTTCCGCGGCGGATTTTACGCGTGCAGGTGACCTTGAGGCACGCGGCTACAAAGCGGCCGAGGCAAAATCGCGATTTCTCTCTACGTTGTCTCTGAGCGATGTCGATTGGAACGCCTATCTGAAATCACGGGAGGATCACACCCGCCATTGGGAGCCGCCGCAACTGTTGGCTGTCCGTGGCGGGGCCGACGAGCAGAAGATCGACACGAAAGACTTCGATCATTTAATTGCCAAACCATCTACCCCCTCCGCCGTGGCCCAGACGATTGAAAATGTGGTTGGCAACGGCCTCTATTCCTCGGGGCGCTATGACGAAATCTGGGAAGATGGAAAGCCGGAGCTTAGCGTCCACCTTACCGGCAAAAATTACGGTCCACCACTCCTGAACTTCGGGTTCACGATCGATGGCACAGAAACTCGCGACATCCGGTTTGACTTCGCCGGGCGCGTGACGTTCCTGGACCTCGGCTCACCCCTCTCGGAACTTCGAATCAATTACGGCCTCGGCACGGACAGCGGGTTATCTTCGGAATACTACTGGCGCTTGCACTCAACCCGCTTCTTTCTGGCGCCACGCCTCTTTCTTGACCGCCAGCTGCAGTATCTTTACTCAGGAAACGTAAACAACGCCTTATACGCGGTCCGCGATGCGGGGGCGGGTGGCGACATCGGCTTTGCCTGGAACCGGAACACCGAAATTCGCGTTGGCGCCGTCTGGTCCAACATCAACGCTTCAACAACGATAGGGAGTGCGGACCTTCCAAAAATTACAGGGAACTCGAACTATCTTCGCGCGCGCTGGGCTTATGACGGCACGGATAGTCCACTCCTTCCCCAATCCGGAGTTCGCGCTGATGCGGAAGCCCGTTGGATGTTTTCCACTCCCGACGTCAGCAAGAAATATCCTGTTTTTCAAGCACATCTGCTGGGTGCGCACACGCTAGGCGACAACTGGCTGATTATAGGCAAGGCAGGCGGTGGTACTGCCCTCAATACCGTTACTCCCTTGGGGACGTTTACTCTCGGTGGGCCTCTGGAATTGAGTTCGCTGGGCCCTTTCCAGTTAAGGGGAGACAATTACTACAACGCGAACGGGTACCTCTTCCGCACGCTGTCCGAGGATCCGATCGGCATCTTCAGCCGTTTATATCTTTTTACTGGCTACGAACTCGGCAGCGCTTACTCGAACAACACTCAATCGCAGCTTTTCCAGGATGGAGTACTCGGGTGGGTGAGTGTGACGAGGCTAGGAGTTCTGTTCCTTGGCGGGAGTTACGGAAGCAACGGTCAGGGGCGCATCTTCTTCCGCCTCGGACGGATGTTCTGAACAGTGCCGAGATACGTGATCTCGTTCGGGAAGCACGGGTTCTCTAGGCTGTGCAACTCAACAGCCGGCGAGAAATGAAAAGCAGGGGGACATTATGCGAGACTCTCTGGCGCCTTTATGGAAAAATGAGAGCCCTTCCAACCGCTGATACTATGGAGCGCCTATGACCAGTCGCAACCACCTGCGCAGTCTGTCTTTCGCCCTATTTCCTATTGCGTTCCTGTGTTCCGCGCCTCGTCTGGCGCACTTCATATTTCGGTCCACGCAATCGTCATCGGTCGCTGCTGCGTCGATTCCACCTCAGCCGCTCAGCCCTGCGGGGCAGGCCGAGCTGCGCTCTATCGTCGACTCGGGTAATTTTTCCGAACTTCGCTGGCCTGATTTCAGCGACTATCGCAAGTACGTGCAGGAGTTTTACGCTTCCTACCAATACTCCTTACCTTGGGTTCGTGATATGCAACCCAGCCCACAGGCCGGGACATTGATTGCGCGCTTTCAAACCGCAGACACAAAGGGCTTGAACCCCGAGGACTACGATGGCTCTCGATGGGCGGCCCGCATCGCCAATTTGGCTCCTGCAAATCGAAACCCGAAAGAAATCGACGCAATTCATTTCGATGTCGCCATGACCATCACCATCATGCGCTATATCTCGGATTTGCACATTGGCCGGGTGAATCCACAGCATCTCGATTTCAATCTCGATGTGAATCAGAAGAAGCTGAATCTTCCGGAGTTTCTCGCTGCAGACGTCGTCGATTCGAATGACCTTGAAAACATTCTCACGCATGTCGAGCCGCCATTTCCCGGCTATTGGCGTACGCAACGCGCCTTGCAGACGTATCGAGCATTGGTCGCGAAGCAGTCGCCGCCGCTTCCAATGGTCAAGATCGCTGTGAAGCCTGGTGGGACTTATGCGGATGTAGCAGGACTCGCCAACTTCCTGAAATTGGTTGGCGATCTGCCAGCGGATGCGACGATTGCTGAAAATTCAACCTTGTATGAAGGTCCGGTCGTTGATGGAGTGAAGCACTTCCAGTCGCGACATGGGCTTACTCCCGACGGCGTTCTCGGCGCGAAGACGATCGAAGAGATGAACGTCCCGTTTTCGAGCCGAGTCACGCAGATCGAGCTCACTTTGGAGCGCTGGCGCTGGCTTCCGATATCTTTTGGCGGCGCACCCATCGTCGTGAACATTCCGGAATTTCGCCTCCGCGCTTACGATGATGACCTCAGACTCGCGTTCACCATGAACGTTGTAGTGGGCAAAGCGTACAACCACCTCACACCTGTCTTCACGGGCCGCATCCAGTATGTGATCATCCGACCGTATTGGAACGTGCCCTACTCAATCGTGAAAGCCGAAATCCTTCCCGCGCTGGCGCGCAACCCCAATTATCTTCAAAAGGAAAATTTTGAAATCGTCGACGCGCGTCAGAATCCCGTGGGGGCGGGAGAAGTCACACCAGAAATTCTCCAACAGCTTCGCGCGGGACGGCTGATGATCCGGCAGAAGCCAGGTCCCAAGAACTCACTTGGCCTGATCAAATTTATGTTTCCGAACGATTTTGACGTCTACATGCACGACACTCCGGCCACATCGCTCTTCTCGCGCTCGCGCAGAGATTTCAGCCACGGATGCATCCGCTTGGAGCGGCCTGTTGACCTGGCAGTCTGGGTGCTACGCAATAACCCGGGATGGGATGCTGCTAAAATTCGCGCCGCAATGAATGGAAATCAAACGGTTCGCGTCGATTTGGCAAAGTCGATCCCCGTGATCATTATTTACGGGACTGTTTTTGTGGCTGACGACGGTACCGTTCACTTCTTCGACGATATCTACGGACATGATGCGGCACTCGAGCAAGCCCTGGCCAGCGGCTATCCCTATCCCAGCTAGTTCTGCCCTTACTGAGACGTGTTCGAGGGATAGACGCACTCGGTGTTTCGAGCGAACTACGGGCGATACGCCAACGGGTTGCGAAGCACTCTCGCCTACAGTAGTCTTTGGTGCTTCTTCGCTTATGCAATTTTGTTTTGATGCCTTGTATATCAGCCTAATTTGCTAAGGACGTGCTATGAAATTTCTTCGATATTTCGCCATTGCTCTTACCATCCTCTGCTTCGCTATTTCCGGATATGCTCAGGAGAAACAACTTCAGTCGGATATTCCCGCAAAGTTCACGCCGTCGACCTCAGGTTATGACTACGTTAAGCGGGTCGAAATGATTCCGATGCGGGATGGCGTGAAGCTCTACACCGTGATCGTGATACCGAAAGGCGCAAAGCATGCCCCTATGATCCTGACCCGCACGCCCTACAACGCCGCGCGTCGCGCTGCGCGTACGGAATCTCCGTACATGCTCGACGAGTTGCCGGAAGGAGACGATGTCTTCGTCAACGCCGGATATATTCGCGTTTTCCAGGATGTCCGCGGGAAATACGGTTCCGAAGGCGCCTACATCATGACGCCTCCTCCGTTTGGTCCGCTAAACTCGAGTGGCGTGAATGACACGACAGACGCGTATGACACGATCGATTGGCTGGTGAAGCACGTCCCGGAATCCAACGGCAAGGTCGGCATGCTTGGCTCTTCCTACGAAGGATTTACAGTTGTGATGGCCCTCATTGATCCGCACCCGGCGTTGAAGGTGGCTGCGCCGGAAAGCCCTATGGTGGATGGCTGGATGGGCGACGACTGGTTTCATTACGGCGCCTTCCGGCAAGTCAATCTCGACTATTTTACCGAACAGACTACAGCCCGCGGGCAGGGATCGGCCATTCCGCGCGAGAGCTACGACGACTACACCAACTTTCTCCGCAAAGGTTCTGCTGGCGACTTCGCGCGAGAGGGTGGATTGGAACAGCTCCCCTTCTGGCGCAAGGTGGAGGAAAACCCAGCCTACGACGCCTTCTGGCAAGGACAGGCGCTGGACAAAATCATGGCTTCCGTACCGCTTAAGGTTCCGGTCATGTGGCTGCAGGGCCTGTGGGACCAGGAAGATATGTGGGGAGCAATCCATTGCTACGAGGCCGTCGAACCCAGGGACAAGAATAACGATAAGAACTTTCTTGTGATGGGACCGTGGCGGCACAGCCAAGTGAACTACGATGGCTATTCCCTTGGACCACTACGTTGGAATGGAGACACGACGCTGCAGTTTCGGCGCGATGTGCTGCTTCCATTTTTCAATCAGTATCTGATGGACGGCGCTCCCAAGGCTGATACACCGCCGGTGTTCATCTACAACACGGGGGAGAACCACTGGGACCGCTTGCAGGCCTGGCCGTTAAGTTGCGACAGTGGCTGCTCGGACAAGTCAAAGCCACTGTACTTGACGGCAGACGGTGCCCTATCCTTCGATCCTCCCGTCGCTTCCTCCGCGAAGTTTGACGAGTATGTCTCCGACCCTTCGAAGCCTGTGCCGTATAGGCCACGCCCCGTTGTAGCATCCGACGCCGAGGCTTGGCACCAGTGGCTGGTGGACGACCAGCGTTTCGTGGATCGCCGCCCGGACGTTTTGTCATATGTAACTCCTCTTCTTACATCTCCGATTCGTGTGAGTGGACAGCCTATTGTGAATCTATATGCGTCCACGAGCGGCTCCGACAGTGATTGGGTTGTTAAGCTCATTGATGTTTATCCGAATACGTATCCGTCACAGCCAGAAATGGGCGGTTACGAACTCGCGATTTCCCTCGACATTTTCCGCGGGCGTTACCGCACGAGCTTTGAGCATCCCGAGGCGATCACACCGAATGAGCCGCTCCTGTATCGGTTTGGTCTTCCGACGGTCAATCATGTATTTCTTCCGGGGCACCGCATCATGGTGCAGGTGCAATCGACTCTCTTCCCCCTGTATGATCGTAACCCGCAGACGTTCGTCCCGAATATTTTCTATGCGAAGCCGGAAGATTATCAGAAGGCAACGCAGAGGATCTGGCACACCCCCGACGACGCCACGTTTATCAGTCTTCCGGTAGTGCCCGGCGATTAAGTGTCTCGGGTGACTTCGGGAATGGAACCGGTTTGAGGAGAGTGTGCTTCCGTTCAGGTTAACGGGCGAAGAACAACCGGGCTTGGTCGGCTGGGCTAATCGTATCCGGCGTTAGGCTTTTACTGTTCCTTAGTGGCTAGACTAATCTCCCTGCATTTGCTCGGGAGTGCAGTCGAAGCACCACTGCCGCACTCTTCCCGTGTCCACGTGAATGAAGTCCGAGTGCGGGTAATAGCCGACGCCACCGCGGTGAAGGGCAAGCGCCGCTTCCCGCAATTTTTCCGTGCTCACGCCTGGCATTCTCAAGTCGATAGCTTCCGCTTGGATGTGCAGGCTGTTGCGCGCGACTCCTGCTGTTCTTTCCCGCAGCGCCGCATTGCTGGCGGCTGTCCGGTAGCCACATACAATATCGATTTCACTGTCGGGCCGTCCCACTTGCTGTGTAAGAGCCTCGAGAATGTCGTAGAGGCGAGGGTCGAGATGACGCACCTGGCCGGTCCAATGGTCGCGGAGAAAATAATCCAATTTGGCAATGGCTGCAGGAACGTAGCTACTTCCTCGACGGTAGACGATCTCGAGCCGTTCGCCTGTGTGCGTGTTGTATAGGAGGAGGCGGTGTTCAATATCGGATGAACTGGTCGCATTCTTGCCCGCGCTGGCGGCGTGCGCGACTGGAAATAGACTGGCAAGAGCCAGACTGACGATTAGAGCGATCCTTTGCACTCCGTGATCTCCTAGCGGCAGAACCAACGTTTGTATCCTCGTTGGGGCTCGAGCAACGCGCCGCTCGAAACAGAAAGTAAAATTTTAGCATTTTCAGGTGCAAACTCGCGGCCAAATCACGCGGGCGACCAGTTGATACTGTTGTTTGCCCGTAGACACATGGGGAGTTATGATAACGCTCCCGCGTGGGAGTGCTTCGGCCCTGTCTGTTCGAGAATCTTGCAGGGAGGTGTGTCATGAAAAAAGTCCTGATTGGCGTCGGCATCGTCATTGTGCTCATCTTGATCGTCTTGATTGCCTTGCCGTTTTTCGTGAATGCCAACCAATTCAAGCCTCAATTGGAGTCGAACCTTAACGCCGCGCTCGGCCGCAAAGTCGATATTGGAAATATCTCGCTCTCCATTTTTTCTGGAGGTGTCACTGTCGACGACGTCGCAGTTTCCGATGACCCTGCGTTCAGCCAGTCGCCCTTCCTTCGTGCAAAGCAGTTGACCATCGGAGTAGAACTCCTTCCTTTAATTTTTTCCAAGAAGGTTGAGGTCCGTTCTTTTTCCATCGACTCGCCTGAAGTTACTCTTCTTCATTCGCCGTCCGGAAAGTGGAACTATTCTTCTCTCGGGAGTGGGATCGCGAAGTCTTCGCAGGCAGCCCCTGCGGCGCCAGCTCTTGAGTACGCTTCCATGGCCGGAGATTCCACAAGTTCGACGGATTTCAACATCCAGAAGCTGACCATCTCGAACGGCAAGATTCTTGTCGGAACAGTCGGTTCACACACGAAGCCCAGCGAATACGATGATGTCAATCTCGAATCTTCGGACCTTTCCTACACCACGGAGTTTCCGATCTCGGTTTCTGCGACGGGGCCCGGCAATGCGGCCATCAAGGTGGATGGCAAGGCTGGTCCGATCAACCGGACCGATATGTCTTCCACGCCTTTGAACGCGAAGATCGACGTCCAGCATCTCGATCTCGCTTCGACTGGCTTCATCGATCCCTCGTCCGGGATCGCTGGACTTCTCGACTTCGGCGGCAACCTTACTTCGAATGGAGAAACCGCTTCCTCTCAAGGAACTGTCAAGGCCACAAAATTGAAGGCCTCGCCGCATGGCGCGCCCTCCTCGGTTCCTGTCAACGTCGACTACAACACAGACTACGATCTCAAGCGCAGCACGGGAGTCTTGAAGCAAGGCGACATTCATATCGGCAAGGCGCTTGCGCATTTGACCGGTTCGTACAACATGACGGGAGAAACTACCTCTATCCAGATGAAACTCGCTGGGAATGGAATGCCCGTACCCGATTTAGAGGGTGCTCTCCCTGCGGTGGGTATTTCGTTGCCCTCCGGTGCTTCTCTCAAGAGCGGGACGATGGACTTGAATCTGGCGCTAAGCGGACCAGTGGACAAGCTGGCCATTGAAGGTCCCGTGAAAATTTCCGATGCCAAGCTGGCAGGATTCAGCTTGGGTTCCAAGCTGTCTGCTCTCGAGGCGTTCACGGGACACACCGGTGGAGGAGGCTCCGATACGGAAATTCAGACCTTCAGCACCAACTTGCGCGTTGATCCATCCGGAACTCAGGCACAGAATCTCAACCTCGTGGTCGCTTCGCTCGGCTCGATGACGGGCAACGGCACAATCAGCCCCACGGGCCAACTGAATTTCAAGATGCTGGCCAACTTGGCAGGAATCGGCAGTGCTTTGGGAGCTGCCAACTCTGGATTGAGTGCTCTTACGGGAGGTGGCGGCAGCAAGCAAAGCGGAGGAATCCCTTTTATGATCCAGGGGACGACCTCCAATCCGGTCTTTGTTCCTGACACTTCCGCCATTGTGAAGTCGGCGATTGGCAATCGCCTCGGCAACGTCCTAGGAAGCTCGAACAAGGGCTCTCAGTCGGGATCTGCTGCGGGCGTGATAGGTGGGCTGTTAGGGAAGCACAAGAACCCGAACTAACAGGACGACCTGCATCGCCAGCGTTATAGAGGGACCCGCTTGCGGGATTGGTTGCCGGATCCTGCTGACACATACCGACGCGACTTTGCTCTAGCTGATTTCCTGGACACACTCGATGGACTGAGCGAGTTTTCTCCTCTATACTTTTTGCGGGGGTCGGCTGCCAGGGTCGACAGGCGAAGGTTTTAAGGTGACGACGGCGGTGGCGTTCTTCCGGAACGCTACTCTTCTGGATTTACCCTCTCTTGATTCTTTTGAACTCTCCTTCCTGAAAATCGGGCTGTCCGCTTAAGGATATCTGTCATTTGCGCCACGGCGAGCGGAAATGTGCGCACGGGCAGTCTCCCGTTTACCTGCAAGCCGGGTCGAGTAGCATCCGAGAGGACTCGAATGAAACAACTCATGTTCGTCGGAAGCACGTCAGTGGAGGAAAATTCGCTTCGGGAGGTCCTCGCGCCGCTTTCGGGTCATTGGGAAGTCACTTTCTCCCCTGACGGCGATACCGGACTCAAAATGCTTGCAACATCCCCCGCGAATGTCGTCATTTCAAATCTTCAGATGCCAGGCGTGGATGGAGCAACCTTTCTGAAGGCAGTGTGCGAACGCCATCCGGAAATCGTGCGAATTATTCTTTCAAGCCAGGGTGAACTTGCGCACGCTCTCCGCGCTGTTCCGGTGGCTCACCAGTTCCTCGTCAAACCCTGCGACATCGGCTCTCTGCGCGTTGCAATCGAGCGCGCGACGAGCCTTTCCAACGTACTTGGAAACAAGCTTCTGGCAAGCATCGTCGGTTCAGTGAAAGACCTTCCGGTTCTCCCTCGCACCTATCTTGCACTGCGGGAAAAGCTCATGAATCCGGAAGCATCCACACGCGACGTGGTGAGAATCGTCGAACAAGATGTGGGAATCTCCGCGAAAATCCTCCAGCTCGTCAATTCCGCACTGTTCGGCGTCCCGCGTGAAATTTCCTCCATATCGGCAGCGGTCAGCTATTTGGGAATTTCGACGATGCAAAATCTCGTTTTGTCCGCGGATGTATTTCGTATTTTCGAGGGCGCGGCGGCTATCCCGGGATTCTCCATGGAGAAAGTTCACTTGCATTCGCAGCTCACTGCGCACATTGCCTCCAGGATTCCCGCTGCGGCCAATATCCACAATGCCGTCTCTGTCGCTGGAATGCTTCACGACGTAGGCAAGCTCCTGATGGCGATGAAATCACCCAAGCATTTTGCGCGCGCCATATCGGGCGCTCGCGAGGAGCGCCGGCCGCTTTTCGAAGTGGAGGAAGAACTGATGGGCGTTTCGCACGCGGAGGTCGGAGCCTATTTGCTCGCCATTTGGGGCCTGCCCACATTGGTGGTGGAAGCGGTGGCGCATCACCACCGTCCTCAGCGCGTGCCCCAGGATCAGCTTGACTGTGTAGGGGTCGTCTACATTGCAAATTATCTCGCTCACCGCCACGAGGCGGCTTCTCAATCCCCAGAGGACCTGCTCTATCAAGATCTCGATCCAGCGTACCTCGCAATGCTCGGCATAAACGACAAGATTGAAGATTGGGACGCCTCTGTCGAAGCAACCTCCTCAATAGAACGTTCGCGCACGAAGGGCTGAGTTTGATTGCCGGATGATTCGCACGGCAGAAGAAAGAGACAGATGTGGTGTATGGGCTCAGTCGGCAGCTTGCGGGGAGGGGAATCGCTGGGCCAACCAAGTTCTTGCCTCTTGCGGGTGGAAGCCAAACGGTCCTAGTCCTCCTTGATAGACGATTTTGCCAGATTCATCGATGATATAAATCCTCTCCGGCCACCCCCCATACATCCTATCCGCAGTGTCCTTCATATCGTCCACTCCCATAGGAATCGGAAACTGGAAGCGTTTGGTGAAATCGTTCGCGATGGCGATACGCTGCGCGAGAGTGTGTGGCTGCGGGTAGCAGACCCCCTGGTCGACGTTCGATTGCATCTGCCATTCGTCCTGTGGGTGAGCTTCGCGAATATAGACGGCCAGAAAATCGGCGCGGTCCTTGTAGTCATTGTACATCTTCACAAGGTCGCCAACCTGGCGCCGGAAGGGAGGTCACGTATAACTGCCGAAGATCAATACAAGCGGCCGGGCGCCGACGTGATCGGTCAAAGGAAATGTATTTTGTCCATCGAGCGTATAGACGCGAAAATCGGGGGCGCGATTGCCCACGTGGAGCGGACCGCGATGCCATTGGGGAAGAGCATAGCGAAGGAAGCCGTAAACATCCCGAGGGCCTCCCATGAAATAGCTCAAGACACCGTAGGCCAGCCCGACGACTAAGACGAAAATAATCGCAACCAAATAAACTTTTCTCATGCGCTCAGCGACCCCACGATACATAGAGCCTAATCAGCGCGTTCTCCGCCGTCTATAACCCAAAAGAACTAGGAGAAAGTCTTTGGTAGGGGTCGCAACGGACAAATTCAGCCGCCGTCGTCCCTCGGATAGTCGATGCCTATTCGACGTTGATTGTCAGGGGCACAGTATGCGTCGTGCTTCCGCTCGTGACGCTGATCGTCACTCCGGTGTAGAGTCCTGCCGGGGTCGTGTTGCCACTCCCCCCACCACCGCCTCCTCCGCTATTATTGCTTCCTCCCCCTCCACACGCGCCACACATGAGCAGGAGTCCAACCGCAAGCACGCCCAATGCCGTGCTCCAGCGGACCTGCTTACGTGAAGCTGCCAGGACGAAGAATCCAAGGGTCCCAGCAATTGCCAAAAGCAGGGGAGTGGTTCCCCAAGGCTTCGTCTCGCCTAAGGGCAACATGTGAGAGGCAGCCGTGGTCGATATCGTGAGGGTCGAGGTTGCCGTGCCATTCGCAGCCAATGAAACAGAGGACGGCGAAAATGAGCAGCTAGCGTTCGTCGGCATGCTTCCGCAGTTGCTGGCTGCCAAGTCGATCGTGCCCGTAAATCCATTTGTGGAAACAAACGAGAGTGTCGCCGTACCCGTGTCTCCGGGGGCATTGATGTTAATCGTGTTTGGATTGGCTGAAACGGCAAAGTCCGCCGTGCCGTTGTTCGTCGTGTTTTGCCAATTGTTCACGAGGTTCGCAGCGTTGACGCTCCCTAGCCCCGTCGCCAGATCGTAGCCGCTCGTCGACGAGTAACCCGACAGAACGCCGATTGCGTCCCCGCTGCTCGTCACCGTGCAATTCGGCGATCCCTTGGCACAGGGTTGCGCGATTGTTCCGTTTGTTGTGTCGTAAAAAATGCACGTGCCCGCCGCCGAGTTACTCGAGTTGCAATTCGAAAGCGTCTGTGTTTCTGCCAGTTTGTAAAGCGTTGGGTTGGGATTTCCTTGCGCTCCATATTTTTGTACAACCATCGCCATAATCGCGCCAAATACCTGTGCCGACGCCGAAGTCCCGCCGACCGCTTCGAAGTCCTCCGAAGCAAGGTCGCAGACCCCCGTCGCATCCTGTTGGCAGACAATGTAGAAGCTATAGTTGATTCCGCTTCCTGCAAACATCGATACATCTGGAACCGCGCGATGACCGCTCGTCGGCACGCCCGGTCCCACCTGCCAGGAAGGGATTGGGTACCCACCCGAGCAGGAGGCTACCGTCTGTTGGTCGCTCACGGTGCAATTGCTCATGCCGCCGCCACCAGCGCCCGTCACGATAAAATTGAAATCGCTCCCATTCGAGACGCCAATCAGGTCTGCTGTGTCGTTGCAATTCGTCTCCGGGTTCGCATCAAATCCGGCAAGCCCGAATATGAAGTTCGTGCAGGTTATGTTCCACGTCGTTTCAGGAATATATCCGTTGGCGGAGACCTCCGTAAGATTGCCGACTGTTGTGTTCGTCGTCGACCAGAAATTCCCGGGATCGACGAACTGATCGAAGTCGGTGCCACCCACGGCCACGTCAAACGGCGTGGAGGACAACCCGCTCACGGCCAGTCCGAATTCTGCTGGCTGAGGGGTTAAGGGGGCACTCTGGTCGAAAAAATCGCAGCCGCTTGAGCCGCTGTCCCCGCTGGCAAGCAAAACCGAGATATTGTCAGTCTGGGCCATCTGCCACAGGTTGTCGTACTCCAGGTTACCCGCTGTTCCCATGTCTAGCTCGCAAGCGTCGTAGCTCTCGGTGATGATGGGAGCGACATTGTTGTCGACTGCGAAATTGGCTGCCGCGTCCACTCCTCCGTTTTCAGTAGCGGCCGTCACGAGGTTAATGTTCGCGTTTGGAGCGATAGCTCCTGACCATTCCAGGTCGAGGTCCGACTCGCTTTCGTCCCCGGTTCCGGTTCCAGGATCCGTCCCATCAACAATCGTCACCGTTGGCGCCTTTGCTGCCAGTCCAAAAATTGAGCGGAAGGCTGCGATGTCGGAAAGGTTGACGTTGCTCTGCCCGATGACAGCAATCGTCACGCCGCTGCCGTCCACACCCGCATTCCAGAGCGGCAGAACGTTATAGATTCTCCCAAAGTCTCCGGGGCTCAATCCAAAACCGCACAGGTTCGCACTTGTTGCGTCTGAGACACACCCCGAAGGAAACGAATACGCCGGATGGACTCCTTTCCAAGGCGCAATTGTTTTCTTTGAAAAGATATGCATCGCAGGATGCTTCGGAAAATCGTGCAGAGCGGCGATACCCGCAACGAGAGGAACTAGAGCCGTGGGAATCGTCGGGTTGGATGCGTTTGCCCAGTATTGACGGCCGCGCACCGAATAATAGTGGATCGACGTTTGGAAAGCCTGGTTGAACTGGCCGGCTGTGCCGGAAAAATCGATAAATCCCCGGCCGTTTGCCACATGGATGTTTGTGAATCCCTGGGAGGACAGCCAGTTGGTCGCCGCCTCAATATCTGTGTCTGAAGCGCCAAATTGCTCGCCAAACTCTTGGGGTGTCAACCAGTGGTGATAATTTGCCGAAGTAGGATCCTGCTGTTCGGCGTCGAATCGATCCAGGGCTGCCTGCAATTGCGGAGGTCGCCGCAAGACCAGGGTGCGATGGTTGATAGGCATTGATCCCGGCACCGAGCCTTGATCGAATTCCGCTCGCGCCAGAGGATAGACGCTGCCACGGAGCATCGTGCGCAGGTTGTTGTTGACCGTCTGAGTCACCATCCGGTTCGCATCTTCTGCCTGTCCAAATAGCCGCCGCGAGGGCAGCAGGGCGAAGATCGCCAGGGATGTCAGAAATAAAGCCGCGGCTATCCAATACTTTCGCCGATTTTCGCTCATGTGGTCCTCGTATTCGGCCCGGCGTCCGGGAATTTTGCAAGCCTGCGAAGCGATTCATCTCGCGTGATGAGATGGCTGGTGGACCTTATTGTATCGTCAAAAGTTTGTGGCACGATTGGACGGATCGTTAACGGTGCTCTGGCAGCCAACGGGCGGTGCAACCCGGAAGGCCGGCTTGAGAGTGTTTGATGCTTCCCCGCCTCGGATAGCTGCTTCCAAGTCTTAAGGTATCGTAGCGGCAGAACCGGCTATCCGTCCCCGCACTTTCCGACAGTTCTCGCCCTTTGCCGGGGCTTGTATTGAACGGGCCAATTTGGTTAGAGTGGGGCTGATTTGCAGACCGGGGGAAAGCCAAGCGAAAAGGTCTGCAACCCACTCCTGGATGGGGAGGCATTAGGCGATGACCTGCCCGCAATGTAATCAGCGCGTACCTGTAGTTGCACTCTGGAAAGCCACGCACGTCACGGGTGTTGTTTGCCCGAACTGCCAGGCGAGCCTTTCGCCCGGAGCGGTCTGCACAATCCTTATGACTGTTCTGGCTTTTGGAGCAGGGGAAATTGCTCTGCTCTTGCTGAAGCGCTATACGGGCGAACTCTGGATCGCGATCGGGGGATTCGTAATTGTTGCTGCCCTCGTGTATGCGCTCTTAGCGCCACTTCTGATGAGATTGCGTCCGAAGCACCCGGGCCAGCCTCATCTGAAGGGGCACAGCGCCTGATTCTGAGGTGCAAGAGCTCCCTTGGTTCTTCTCGTGGCAGCTAGGGGACTCGCTCGCCTTGGGATTCAAAATTTATCCACGTCCATTCAACGACGGCGGGGTCTGCAAGCTAGAGCATCTGTCGTAACACGTACCGCAAGATGCCTCCGTGCTGGAAATAGGCGACTTCGAACGGTGTGTCAACGCGTGCGGTTGCCGTAAAGCTCTTCACGTCGCCCTTCGGGCCTTGGGCCCGAATCTGCAGCTTCTTCTTTGGCTCGAAATTGTGGGCAAGCCCCTCTATCTCAAACACCTCATGTCCGGTGAGCCCAAGCGACACTGCCGACTGCCCCGGCAAGAATTCCAGCGGGAGCACACCCATTCCGACAAGATTACTCCTGTGAATGCGTTCAAAGCTTTCGGCCAGCACAGCGCGTATCCCGAGCAGAATTGTTCCCTTGGCCGCCCAATCGCGCGAGGACCCGGAGCCATACTCTTTTCCGGCGATCACCATGAGCGGCACTTGCTCGGCGCGATACCTCATAGCAGCGTCATAGATTGTCATCTTTTCACCGTCGGGCTGATGGGTCGTCCATCCGCCCTCCGTGCCGGGTGCGAGCTGGTTGCGCAGGCGGATATTTGCAAACGTGCCCCGCATCATCACTTCATGATTCCCACGCCGCGCGCCATACGAATTGAAATCCTTCGGCTGCACGCCGTGCTCGATCAAATATTTTCCAGCTGGCGAATCGGGTGGAATTGAGCCAGCAGGAGAGATGTGATCTGTTGTTACGCTATCGCCCAAGACGGCAAGGACGCGTAAGCCCTTCAGGTCCGCAATGGCGCCGGGTTTCAACGGCATTTCCTCAAAAAATGGCGGGTGCTTGATGTATGTCGAGTCGTCACTCCATGCGTACAGGTCTCCCTCGGGAATCGGGAGTTTCCGCCAATTCTCGTCGCCAGTGAAGACGTCGCCATATTCCTTGCGGAACATTTCAGAGGAAACGGCTCCTCGCATCACGCTCTCCACTTCCTGTGGGGAAGGCCAGATTTCGCGCAAGAAAACCGGATGTCCCGATTTGTCCTGGCCGAGCGGTTCGTTGACGATGTCGAGATCCATGCGGCCCGCCAGCGCATACGCCACCACAAGCGGTGGGGAAGCCAGATAGTTCGCCCGGCAATGGGGATTGATACGCCCCTCAAAATTTCTGTTTCCGCTCAGGACGGAGACAGCCACCAAATTATTTTCCTTAATTGCTTTCCCAATTGCTTCCGGCAGCGGGCCGCTATTGCCGATGCATGTCGTGCAGCCGTATCCCACCAGGTGAAATCGCAGCGCCTCCAGAAATGGCCACAGTCCCGCTTTCTCGATGTAGTCGGTCACGACCTTCGATCCTGGAGCAAAGCTTGTCTTGACCCAAGGTTTTGTGGTCAACCCGCGCTCCACGGCTTTCTTCGCCAGGAGTCCTGCCCCCAACATCAGCGACGGGTTCGAGGTGTTCGTGCAGCTGGTGATGGCTGCGATCACCACTGATCCGTCTGCGAGCTCGAACTTGTCTCCATTATTTTTTACCGAGACGTGCTTTGGCGCGCCTTCGAGAGTTTTTGCGAACGACGTTCCCGCTTGTTTCAGAGGCACACTGTCCTGTGGGCGTTTGGGGCCTGCCATCGTCGGCACCACATTCCCAAGGTCAAGCTCAAGCGTGTCCGAGAAGAGAGGATCAGGTGTCTGATCTGTGCGAAAGAGTCCCTGCTCTCTCGTGTAGTTTTCCACCAGCCGGACTTGGTCTTCGCTGCGCCCCGTGAAACGCAGATATGCCAGCGCTTCCGCGTCTACAGGAAAGAAGCCCATGGTAGCGCCGTATTCCGGAGCCATATTGGCGATTGTCGCGCGATCCGGAAGAGTCAGGTTCGACAGCCCTGTGCCGTAGAATTCAACAAATTTGCCGACCACGCCCTTTTTTCGCAGCATATGCGTCACAGTCAGAACTAGGTCCGTGGCTGTTGCGCCTTCCGGGAGCCGCCCGTGCAGCTTGAAACCGACGACAGCGGGAATCAGCATCGAGAGAGGTTGTCCCAGCATCGCCGCTTCCGCTTCAATTCCGCCAACGCCCCATCCGAACACACCGAGCCCGTTTACCATGGTCGTGTGCGAGTCAGTTCCCACCAACGAATCTGGGAAGGCGACTTGTTTGCCGTCCTGCTTTGCGCTGAACACCACACGCGCCAGATATTCCAGATTCACTTGATGGCAGATGCCCGTGTCCGGAGGCACGACTTTGAAATTGTGTAGGCTCTTCTGTCCCCAACGGAGAAACGCGTACCGCTCGATGTTGCGTTGCATCTCGAGTTCGGCGTTGAAGGCAAATGCGTTCGACGCGCCGAATTTGTCCACTTGCACGGAGTGATCGATCACAAGCTCTGCTGGCAGTAAAGGATTGATTTTCTTCGGATCTCCGCCGAGTGTCCGCATCGCTTGCCGCATCGCTGCCAAATCCACGACGGCTGGGACCCCTGTGAAGTCCTGCAACAGCACGCGCGCTGGCATGAACGAAATCTCTTTTTCCACCGCCGAGGCAGGATCCCAGGAGGCTTGCGCCCGAATGTCGTCGGCGTGGACGAACTTCCCGTCCTCATGCCGCAGCAGATTTTCCAGCAGGACTTTCAGAGAGAAGGGAAGGCGAGAAACCCTTCCGACTCCGGCACGCTCGGCCGCGCTCAGAGAAAAGATGCCGAACGTCTCACTGCCAACTTTCAATTCCGTGCGTGACGCGAACGAGTTCTTCGATGCCGCACTCATGAAGGATTTGTCTCCTCTCCCGAGGCTATTCTAACGCAGGCGCAATCCGATGCCCGCCCAAAAGAGTTATAGAGGGGAACCAATCAGGAGGGAATCCCGGCGTGTTGGTCCAGACGGCTTTCACGCCGGGCGTTAGTGCTTGGGCGCGACATAGCCTTCCGGCAGCTTCGAGCCCTCGCCGAAAAAGAAGAGTTCCATCTGCTCACCCATGATCTGTTGCGAGCGAGGATCGAGAGGATTGAGCCGGAACTCGTTCATCAGCATCTTCGAATGTTCCACCCACAGCTTCCAGGCTTCTTTGGAGACGTTGTCGTACACACGCTGCCCGAGTTCGCCTTTCCAAGGGACTCGGTCAAGCCCGGGCATCTCTCTCCCGAACTTCACACAGCGCACCATCCGCACTGTCTGCGTCGCGGAAGACCCCGCGTTGGAGGATTTCTCATCGGCCATGAAGGCCTCCTTCAAAAAGTGTCTCTCCATTTAAGATACTGCAAGCTTTTCTTAATTTCCAGATGGCCTCATCCGCTGGAGGGCTGCCCGTCAGGACTCGTATGGCCTTCACTTTGCCGGCACGGCAGGGGAATGACGGGGAGTGTGGTACGCTTTAGAGGTCAATCGACAAAATCCGTAACCGCTGTAAGCTTTTTATATCCAGGCCGTGGAGCAGGCTACCAATGACAGCCAAAGTCGTCGAAGATTTGTCGTCCCCGCGCGTGGATTCTTATTACTGTGAAATTCCCAACGAACCTTGCATCATCGTGATGTTCGGCGCTTCGGGTGATCTGGCAAAACGCAAGCTCCTCCCTGCGCTGTACGACCTAGCGATTCACGCGTGTCTCGCTCCGCGCTTCCGTCTTCTTGGTTTTGCCCGGACGGAAATGACCGACGATAAATTTCGCGAGGTCTCCACGGAATTCCTGCCGCAACCCGATGGCGACGATTCGCGCCATCAGGAATTCGTATCTCAGCTCCGCTATTTCAGCGGTCATTATGACGATCCGGAAGCGTATAAGAGGCTCGCCGCTCGCCTCGATGAGCTCGACAAGGAGGGCAATCTGGGTGGGAACCGGCTCTTCTACCTTGCCGTCCCTCCCGAGATATATTTGAAGATTATCGGCCAGCTAGGCAAAGCCGGTCTCGCCAAACCCCAGACTGAAAAGTCCTGGACGCGTGTAATTATCGAAAAGCCATTCGGCCGCGACCGTGCCTCGGCGATTGATCTCAATCGCCAGGTGCTTCAGGTGTTCGATGAGTCGCAGGTCTATCGAATCGACCATTACCTCGGTAAAGAGACAGTGCAAAACATGCTCGTTTTCCGCTTTGGCAACGGAATTTTCGAGCCGCTCTGGAACCGTAACTACATCGATCATATTCAGATTACCGCCGCCGAATCGCTCGGCGTCGAAAGCCGAGCTGCGTTCTACGAAACTGCCGGTGCTCTCCGCGACATGATTCAGAGCCACGTTCTCCAACTCACTTCATTGGTGGCCATGGAAGCTCCCGCAACGTTTGCCGCCAACTCTGTGCGAAACGAAAAGATAAAGGTTCTGGAGTCTATTCGCCCATTCACTCCCGAGACGATTTGGAAATGCGTCGTGCGCGGTCAATATGGCCCCGGACAAATTGACGAGGAGGCCGTGGTCGGATACCGCCAGGAACCCGGCGTGAAGCCTGACTCCGCCACGGAGACCTTTGTTGCTTTGAAACTCTTTGTGGACAATTGGCGATGGAGTGGTGTTCCGTTTTACCTTCGTACGGGGAAACGCCTTGCCCGTCCACAGACTGAGGTTGCCATTCGCTTCCGGCAGGCTCCGCACCGGGTCTTTCGCGGCGAGATGCTTGAATATAATTCACTCGTCCTCAATATCCAGCCCGACGAAGGAATTTCGCTCTCCTTTGGCGCCAAATCTCCCGGCGCTCAAATGCACATCCAGCCGGTCACTATGGACTTTCGATACCGCCAGACATTCGGGGGCAGTTCACGCAGCGCCTACGCGACTCTTATCAACGACTGCATCCGCGGTGATGCAACTCTGTTCGATCGTGCCGACAGCGTCGAAGCTGCGTGGGCGCTTGTCGATCCCATCCTGCAAGCCTGGCAGAGCGCATCGCCGCCGCCGTTTCCCAATTATCCTGCAGGCAGCCAGGGGCCGCGTGCCGCGGACGACCTCACCGCTGCCGAAGGGACTCGCTGGCGCCACTTGTAGAGATATGGGGAAAACTGTATAGAGGTTCCCGTAGACGCAGGCTGTGAACAAACAAACTCAAGTTCAACCCGGGAGGCGAGGATGATTCTGGCCGGCGACGTCGGCGGGACAAAGACGAACCTGGCGTTTTACGACGTAAAGAGCGGCAAACTCGTGCGCACGATGGAGAAGCGCTACGCCAGCGGTGAACATGCCGGTCTTGAGGAGATCGTCGCCGACTTCACGAAGACCACCGGCTTGCCGGTTACTGCGGCCGCTTTCGGAATCGCCGGGCCGGTCGTCAATAACCGTGTCCATGCTACTAACCTTCCTTGGATCGTTGACGGGGCCATCATGGCCGAGCGGCTTGGCTTGAATCGAGTCCGGCTGCTCAACGACCTCGAGGCTTGGGGTTATGGGATCGGGGTTTTGGAGCCGGAAGACGTCGAGACGCTTGATGCAGGCGTTCCTGCGCCGCAAGTGAACGCTGGCGTCATTGCGGCCGGCACTGGCATGGGGCAATGCGTTCTCTTCTGGGATGGAAAGCAGCATGTTCCGATGGCCACCGAGGCGGGCCACGCTGACTTCGCTCCTCACACGACGCAGCAGGCCGACCTGTGGAAGTTCATGAAGGAGCGCTTTGAGTTTGTCAGCGTGGAAATTCTCCTCTCCGGGCGCGGCTTCCGCTATGTGCACGAATTCCTGGATCCCTCCGTGCGACACCCTGGATTTGACGATCCAGGGCAGGACGTTGCGCCGGAAATCACACGCCAAGCGCTGGAGAAGACTTGCCCCGTCTGCGTAAATACTCTAAATCTTTGGGTGGAAATGTATGGCTCGGAAGCCGGGAACTTGGCGCTGCGGGCCGTCGCGCGTGGAGGGATCTATATTGCTGGTGGCATTGCCCTCAAGATTCTACCGAAGATGAAAGACGGATGCTTCGTCAAGGCAGCCCGACAGAAAGAGAAGCTAGGAGACTTCCTTTCCCAGATTCCCATTCATCTTGTTCTGAACCAGGACTGCCCGCTCCGTGGCTCAGCTTTTGTCGCTTGGAAGGGACTCTAAGCCACTTTAATCTTGGAGTTCCCTCGTGTTTCGAGGGCTCGCTATCCCTACTTGCCGGCCCTTGCGACGAGGTTCAATCAGATAGATTTTTCAATTACGCCACAAGCGACTCTTGCGCCGGAATTTCCGGCAGGGTCCGTCTTGTAATCATCCGCTTTCTCATGAATCACGAGCGCCGTTCCCCCTTCGTGAAACACAGAGTTCGCGCCATCGCCAAGAGTTGCTCCTGGGGCCAGCACCGTCGTGTGGACGGCGCCGTCAGCTCCCACTTCGATGTTTAGCATATCTCCGGCGTGTGGCCCTTCGGGATTGTCCTTGCCGTGGTGTTTGTCGAACGGATTCAGGTGTCCTCCTGCGGTCTTGAAATCAGGGGGATCGCATTTCCCTACCGAGTGAACATGAATGGCGTGAGTCCCTGGCGTCAAACCGGATACGTTCAGGGCAATGGACACTCCCTGATCGGTCTGAGTGAAAACAGCGTTGCCAATCTTTTCTCCCTTGGAATTCATTATCTCGGCATGAGCCGTATTCTGCTGCGGAGCGGCAAACGCTACGGTGGAAAGAAGCAACACAGCAGGAAAGACAACCCATCGTGGGTTCAACATAATCGTGTTCTCCTTCGTTGAGATGGATGGGCCGAAGGGACCGCTATTGTTTAGACGGCCGAACCTGAAAAAACGACTCAATGGAAATCAAGAAGTTACACCCCGAGGGCCACGATGCCCCAATCGATACTCGCTATTTGTAACTTGCTAAAGCTCCAATCATTAGCTCCCAGAACTTCTCTTTGTTCAGTTCAGTCGCGACATTTGCATTCGGCGGCCTTCCCGTAATCTTGTCCGTGTCGCATACAGTGGCGCCGTAGGTGTACGTTCCCCTGAGTTCCACAGACACATTTACAAATGCGCATTTTATGATCTCGGGATCAATTACGCGCGCTACTGCGCAGGCGTCGTGGATCGGCGGAGCGTCAAATTGGTAATGCTTTTCGTATGTCGAGCGGAAGAAATCGAGCAGGGCAACCACCATCCGCGAGACTTCGTTGTTCAGCACCTGAATTCTACGCACGACCTCCACAGTTGCCTTTGCCTGATGCGTCAGGTTTAGCCCCACCATCGTCACCGGCCGCCCACACCGAAAAATAATGTCCGCAGCCTCTGGGTCCTGCCAAATATTGAACTCCGCGAGCGGCTCCCGGTTTCCTCGTTCGGTTCCGCCACCCATCAGCACGATTTCTTCAATCTTGGGCAGGATTCTCGGATCCTTCCGCAGAGCCATCGCGATATTTGTCAGTGGTGCGGTGGGAATGAGTGTGACTCGTTCGTGCTTGTGACAGAGTTCGATGATCAGATCGGCGGCGTGCCGCTTGTCTACCTCCACCGTTGGGGCGGGGAAATCGTATCCGTCAAGGCCGGTTACCCCGTGGATGTATTCACCGGGGTCGATGGCCTTCACCAGAGGCCGATCCGCACCCGCCGCCAGCAGCGTGTTCCGGATCCCTGCAACCGTCATCACTTTGCGCGCGTTTTGCGTGACTTTCTCGAGGATCTGATTTCCCGCCACCGTTGTTACGGCCAGCAAATCCAAGGACGGATGAGCATGGGCCAGCAAAATCGCCAGGGCGTCGTCGTGCCCCGGATCACAATCCAGAATCACCTTCTTCATGCAGATATTCCTGTCCGAATGAAAATTCCGGCAACTGCGAGGTGCGGATTCAATCACGCTCTATCGATCTGTGTCAAATAAGACGATCCACCACGTACGAATCCTGTCACATCTTGACTTCCACTACCCAAGCCAAACGAAGAGAGGGAAGGCTACGTCCTAGCTTCGTGAATTTGGACGCTCGATTAGCATATGGGCCGAATTTCCGTTTCTGGCCTCCTGGCTCGGGAAGAATCACGCCGCCAGGTCCCCATCATTTCACGTGGCGAAAGAACCGCCTACTCCCGCACGGTCAGAACGGGGCAAGTGGCATAAGCCACGACTTTGTGCGCCGTGGGCCGGTCCAGGTGCGTGGCGGCACCCATGCGCCCTGCAGCGTCCCGCACACCCAGGACGATCACGTCCGCTCCTCGCTCCTTGCCGGCTTCCACGATCCGCTCCGCTGGTTCTCCGTAATCCACGAACACTTCTGCCGGGAATGGAAGCTCCACATCCTTCGGAACTGCGTCGTACATCTTGTGGATCGCTTCGGCCACTGTGAGTTCGAACTTTTTTTCGTCTTTCGTTGTTCTTTTGTCCGGATGCCGCATCACGTGGATGATTTGCATCCGCGCTTGGTTCTCACGTGCTAGTGACAATGTGAATGGCGCTGCGGCGGCGGATGCCTCGGTAAAGTCGGTCGCAAATAGCACTCGATGAAATTGTCCAGCCGCATGAGTTCCGCCACGAACTTTCGGACCAATCGTAAGCACTGGCACAGGAGACCGCCGGAAAATCTCTTCTGCCGCGGACCCGAGGAGCATTTTGTCCGCTCCAGTCCTTCCGTGTGTGCCCAAAACGAGCAAGTCGATCCCATATTGCTTGATCGCCTCTTGCACAGTCGGCCAGACGTCGAAGCCTTGCTGCACAATCACCTCATGGCTTACCCCACTTAGTTGCGATTCAAGACGCTGCATTCCCGCTTTGACGATTTCCTCCTCTGCGCCTACGGTTCCTGGCACGGCTCCCGGCGGCGTGTATATATAGAGGCTAGGCATGAATACATGAAGGGCATACAGCTTGGCTCCGTATCCCCGCGCCAGACTGAGTGCGAATGGGAGCGCTTCTTCCGAGGGTTGCGAAAAGTCCGTCAGATACAGGATATTTTTGAAAGGAATTTTCGAGACAGGCCGCGATCCTTTAATCTCCGCGTGCCCCGCTTCTTCTTTGCGCTTGTCTGCCGCGCCATTACATCCTCGCGGAATTGCTTCGGTGAGATCATCGAGTTCGCGAACCCCCATTGTGACCTCCGCCGTCGTTTTCTTCGAACTAGCTTCCAATTGAACTGGCATCATGACTGCCTCCTTTCTACAGTCATCGAATACCAGACTCGTACCGCGTGGCGAAGGCACGCAGTCACTGTCAAATGTGACGTGGGTCACAACCAGGAATTGTTGCTATAGATCGAGCGCAACCGTTATCGTCCCGGGATCGGGCGATGGCACTGAGTGAAAGTTATAGTGGCGTCCCAGCGAATTCATTCCCGAGTTTTCTGGGAGGATGTTGGCTACAATCCTTTCAAGCTTTTCGTCGCGGCCAAAGTCAATCAAGCGTCCCACCAATTCAGTGCCAAGGCCTTCCTTCTGATGGCTATCCGTCACCAGTACAGAAACCTCCGCTTCGCGGCTGTTATGCGCCTGCGTTAGCCGTCCTACTGCCCAAATCTCTCCCTCGCCGCTCTGTGGGTCGCGGTACTCGGCCACGAGTGCCATTTCGCGGTCATAGTCGATGAAGCACTGGCGCATCAGCCGCGCATGTGCCACGCGCGCGTCGAGGCTCATCATGTGGAAATATCGCAAGTAGACGCTCGTGTTCGAAAGCCCGGCGTGAAACTTCACCAGCAGTCGCTCGTCCTCAGGTCGGATCGGGCGAATTAATACGCGCAAGCCGGACTTCGTCGTCCACCCGCGCACGTACTTTGAAGGATACGGTCGGATCGCTGGCTTCGTCATTTGATCTGCGGGCGCATCCGAGGGGAACAACACGACCCGGGCGTCTAGCGCGACAATCTGGTCTCCCGACACCATGAGAGGGTTCACGTCGATTTCCTTGATGGCCGCCTGCTCCACCAGCAACTTGCTGAACCGCACCAAAATTCTTTCGAGCATCCCGATATTTACGCTGGGGCGGCCGCGAATACCCTTTAGTGCCGCAAAGATGTGAGTATGTTCCATCAGCCGCCGAGCCAGTGTCGCGTTCAGCGGTGGCAGAGCCAGGGCATGGTCGTCATACACTTCCACGAGAGTTCCGCCGGTCCCGAACAGAATTACCGGCCCGAACTGCGGGTCCACACTGCTCCCCAGAATCAGTTCATACCCGTCAAGGCTAACCATCGGCTGCACGCTCACGCCTTGAAACGTTCCATCGCCCGCCCTTTCGCTCACTGCCACCTCGATTTCACGAAATGCCTCGCGCACGGCGCGCTCGTCGCGAAGGTAGAGGCGAACGCCTCCAGCATCTGTTTTGTGCGCAATCCTTTCGGAATGCACCTTCAACACCACCGGGAACCCAATTGCTTCCGCGGCCGCCGCCGCTTCGTCCACAGAATGCGCGATGCGTGTGTCAACTACGGGAATGCCATACCGCATGAGAATCTGCTTGGATTCATATTCGCTCAGCAGCGTGCGACCCGCACGCCGGGCCACATTCAAGAGCTTTTGGACCGCTTCTCCAGAATCATCGCCTTCTTTGATTTCTTCCGCGAATTCTGGCGTCTCATAAATTGCTCTCAGGTTGTACGTGTTGCGCCACATATAGCAGAAGGCGCGCGCCGCTGTATCAGGATAGGAGAACGTCGCGATGCCAGCCTGATTGAGCCGCACCGTTCCCTTGGCCACCAGATTTCCTCCCATCCAGCTCGCCAGCAGAGGTTTTCCGGTGGACTTCGCGAACGGTGTAAGCCGCTCGGCCACCTTGTCCGGATCGGTCATCCCCTGCGGAGCGAGAATTGCCAGAAGTCCGTCGCTATTTGGATCGTTGATCGCAATTTCCAGGGCGCCCGCGTAAGCATCTGGCCCCGAGTCTCCTAGGACGTCGATCGGATTTGCGTGACTCCAGTTGGGAGAGAGAAACTCGCTGAGTCTTTGGAGCGAAGCCGCCGAGAGCGCTGCGAGTTCTCCGCCATTCGCGATCAGCGCATCGGTGGCAAGCACACCCGGCCCGCCGGCATTTGTCAGGATGGTCAAGCGTGGGCCTTGAGGCCGCGGCTGGCGATCGAGAGTTTCCGCCATGTGAAACAAGTCGGAGATGTTCTGCACACGGAGTATGCCGCACCTGCGAATCGCGGCGTCGAAGACGGTGTCGCTTCCCGTCAGTGCGCCTGTGTGTGAGGTTGCCGCGCGAGCGGCTGCATCCGAGCGGCCGGCTTTGATCACAATAATCGGCTTCCGCAAAGCAACTTCGCGGGCCGCAGACAGGAACGCTCGGGCGTCCCCGACCGATTCCATATAGAGCAGAATGCTGCGCGTCTGGTCGTCTTCGCCGAAATAGTCGATCAAATCGCCCCAGCCCACATCGAGCATGGAGCCAGTCGAGACGATTGCGCTGAAGCCGACCTTCTGAGCCAAGCTCCAGTCCAGAATCGCGGTTTCGAGCGCTCCGCTCTGGCTCAGAAATGCCACGCTGCCCGGCAGAGCTAAGTCGTGTGCAAAGGTCGCATTCAATCCTGATACAGGATTCATGATTCCGAGGCAGTTCGGCCCGATCAGCCGCATGCGGCTGCCTTTTAACTGCTCGCGAATGTGGCGCTCCAAATTGGCGCCTACTTCTCCGCGCTCTCTAAATCCAGCGGAAATCACGACAGCGGCCTGCAGACCTGCCTTTACGCATTCGCCCACAATCTCGGGGACAGTTGGTGCGGGCGTAATGATGAGTGCTAGGTCCACTTTCCCGGTGAGGTCCAAAATGCTCCCGTAGCAGGGAAATCCAAGCACCTTCTCGCGTTTCGGATTCACTGCGAACAGGTTCCCAGAAAAGGGGGCGCGCTTCAGGTTTTCGACCACTGTGCGCCCGACGCTTCCTTCGCGGTCCGTGGCGCCGACAACTGCGATGGCTCTCGGGGCGAACATGGCGTCGAACGCTGAGCGGTGACTCATAGCAACTCTTTCGCTTCTTGTGTCAAGGTAGCTTCTACCCTTTGCCGTCGGCAGCCAAATCATCCTATTCTTGATGACCCGGAAGCAATGTGTTCGGCGAATCGAACAGAGGACAGTTCACCTCTCGGAGCAGAGCTTGAACAATTTCATTGCGACGCCATGTTTGACCGTCATTGAGAATCTGAAAAAACCTTTGTGGAGCTATATGAATCACGCTCGACTTCGTCGTATTGCGGCAGTTGGAAGCAAAAACTCGGCGCGACAGCCTTTCACAGATATGAAGACTCCATCAACTGGACGGTTTCTTTCAACGCTCGCATTTATTGCATTCGTTATTGTGCCAGTTGCGGTCTTTGCCCAAACTCCGGACACCGCAACAATTCACGGCGTCACAATCGATCCATCGCAAGCGGTCGTGTCCGGCGTGGAAATCACTGCAAAGAACACGCAGACGGGACTTCTGCGTACGGCTATTACCGATTCCTCAGGCAATTTCGTGCTTGCTGGGTTACCCATCTCTGGAACTTATCAAGTAACAGGGCGAAAGCAAGGTTTTGCAGAGGCAAATGTCAGCGGCCTTATTCTGGTCGGTGGAGAGAACGCCCGAATCACCCTGCAAATCAACCTGGCTCTTGGAGAAACGAAGGTGACCGTTACCGGGGTTGCGGGAGAAGTCCGCGCTGATGAACCACAGTTAGGCATTCGGATTGGCGCCACGCAAGCGGAGGAGACGCCGCTGCTGAACCGGCGGATTACTTACCTGCCTTTGTTGGATGCGGCGAATCGCCCGGCCATCAATGAAGGCGATGTCTTCATGAATGAGGATCTGTTCACCACAAACGGCACAGGACGCCGGCAAACATGGTTTGAAGTGGACGGTTCGAACGCGATCGACACCTGGGGCCGCCAGACGATTTTCACCAATATCCCGCTCGACGCGGTCGGAGAGATGACGGCCCTCACCAATGCATTCTCCGCCGAGTATGGATACACAGCTGGGAGCGTCGTGAACATCGTCACGCAAAGTGGCGGCAGCCGTTTCCATGGCGACATCGTGGGATTGTGGCGTCCGTCCGCTCCCGAGGCGAAGCTTTCGGGTTTCAACTCAACGACGGCGAGCAGCGGCAACGACATTACCAACGATACCTTGCGGCAAACAGCCCTGGGTCTCACGGGCCCGCTGGGAGGAAGCGGCAAGACTCATTTCTCAGTGAACGGAGAATACAGTTGGCAGGATCGCGCCTCGCCCGTAACGTCTCCGCTCGCGCCAGGAAATTTCATCGGAAGATATCGCGGGTGGCTCGCATTCCTGCGTATCGACCATCAGATCAACGAGAATAATAATTTATTCTTCCGCAGCGACGTGGACAGTTTCTACGACACGAATCCGAACGGGACGGTTGGAGGAAGTAGCCTTCCGAGCGTCGATCGGATCTTTAAGCGCCGAACTTATTCAGAAGACCTGGGAGAGACAGCGGTTTTGAGTCCAACGTTTCTGAACGAGGTGCGCCTGCAATTCCAGTTAGCATCACCGATCACGCAGTTTGCTCCTGTGATTTTCGGTACCCAAATTCAGGTCCCTATTTCGACCGGCGGAACATTCACTTCGGGCACGTCGCAATCAGCGCTTTTGCAGAACCGCCAGTATGAAGTGAGCGACACGCTTGCGGCGTCGCAGGGGCGGAACACAATCAAGTTCGGTGGCGATGTGATTCACGCGCACAACGGTGGGGACAGCAAGGAGTTTGGCGGCCCGATTTATTTGGGCAGGTTTGTCTACAATGCTTGCACGGAAGCCCCAACGGTCTGTGAAAGCCCGGCCTACCTCGACAACATCAATAACGTCGCGAATTATACTCAGAGCTATGGAAACGCTGAGTATACAGTGGACGACACGCTCTGGTCCCTCTTCGTCCAGGACGATTTTCTCCTCCGCCGCGACCTCACAATCAATCTCGGTCTGCGATACGAGCGGCAGACTTTCGCGGATTCGACGAAGGATTTTGCGCCTCGCGTGGGCTTCGCCTACGATTTGCACGGATCGGGCAGGAGCGTGATCCGCGGAGGATTTGGAATCTATTACTCGCAGATTGTCGATAACTCCGAGGCGAACTATGCGCTCACGGGGCCGACCGGAGTTTTCAACTACACAGCAACTCCGGGGCAAGTAGGCTTTCCGGCGAGCATTTCCGATGCGCCGCTTCCGGCGTTTCCTCCGGGCGCGGTCGAGCCGCTGCGCAGCCTTTATCTCCGTCCCGGGCGGAACGCCTATTACGACCAATTCTTTCCTACATCGACCCTCGTCGGTTATCCCAACGCTCTGCTGAATCCATACACGGAGCAATGGACAATCGGCGTGCAGCGGGAGCTTGCGCCCAGTTGGATTCTCAGCGTCGACTACCTCGGCGCGCATACGATTAAGATCAATCGTCCTCTGGACGTCGATCCACCCGCGCCTTTTGTGCGCACAGCGCCGGGGCAGGTCCGTTCCGCGCAGGCCGCAAATTGCACGCGGCCCTATTGGATTTCTTGGTACAGCGAGAACGGCATGACCTGCAACCCAGCAGTTCCAACAAATCCCGAGCCGCCCTACGCTGTAATTCAAAGTGATGTGAATGACGGCTATGCGCATTACAACGCCCTCGACGTAGACCTGAATCACCGTTTCCGCAACGGATTCACCATGCTCGCAAGCTACACGTGGTCGCACGCAATCGACAACGTCGATCCCGACGTGCCAAGCCAGAATCCCAACGACCCGAATTTCACGGGCAAGGAAGAAAAGGGAAACGCGATTTACGATCAACGAAACCGTTTTGTGCTAAGTGGCTTTTACACGGCGCCCCTGAAGATTCGCATTGGAGGAATCGCCACGCTCGCCTCCGGACTGCCCTACAACGTCGTCACCGGAGTCACAAATAGCGGCGATACAGGAGCAACAACAGACCGGCCTGTAATTAACGGTGTCGTCGTGGGACGCAACACAAGGCGGGGCGGAGCGATCTACAGCGTCGACCCATTCATCGAGCGCCCGTTCGATCTTGGCAGTGAGCGCATGCAGATTCTATTGCGTGCCGAAGCTTTCAACGTTCTGAACCACGCGAATTTCGTCGGCTATAGCGGGACATATGGCAACGGGGAGGCGCCTGGCCCTGGATTTGGTCAGCCGCTGCAGGGCATCACCAATCAACTTCCCCCGCGCGAAATGCAATTTTCTGCCAGGCTCACATTCTGATTGGTCTGTGGAGCGTCTGCCGCCCCTTTCGATCAGGCGCTCGCTGCGATTTGCAACGTTGCGCGCACTTCTCTCACCGCGGCTCCAGAACGTATCCATTATCGCGCCCTCAGGAGAAGAGCGATGAAGACATGGAGTTGCCAGGTCGATGATGCTGGCGGCGATGCGCTGCAATCGTGCCATGCAAAGTCATATAATCGTCTGCGCCGCGGCAATCCTTACATCCATTGAGGAGACCCTTTGAAAAACGAGACAGAGTTGGCACAGAAATTCGCCTCCGGACTCGGGCCTTTCTCACGTCGGCGGCTTCTGAAGGGAGCGGCAGGTGTCGCAATGGCAGCTGCGGCGCAGGCGCTGATGCCATTCCATGTGCGCCGCATGCTCGCTCAGGCCCAGGAAAAGCAAGGCTCGCTCAAGGATATCAAGCACGTCGTGCTGCTGATGCAAGAAAATCGTTCGTTCGATCACTACTTCGGCACGCTGGCCGGCGTTCGCGGTTTCAACGACCCAAAAGCAATGAAGCTGTATTCCACCGGACGGTCTGTCTTCTTTCAGCCGGACGCGGAAAACCCCGACGGCTACCTGCTGCCGTTCCACCTCGATACGCGCGCTACCAGCGCGCAGAAAATTCCCTCCACCAGTCATGCCTGGGCCGTGCAGCACGAAGCGTGGAATCAGGGCGACATGGATCGCTGGCTACCGGCGCACCGCCAGGCGGACGGTGTGAACGGCCCTTACTGCATGGGTTATTACACGCGCGCCGACATTCCTTTTCAATTTGCGCTGGCAGAATCCTTCACGCTCTGCGACGAATATTTTTGCTCCGTGATGGGCCCCACGTGGCCGAACCGCATGTATTGGATGACCGGCACGATCGATCCGGACGGAACCGGCGGCGGGCCGATCACTCACAATTCCGCCCCTCCGGGCGGCTACACGTGGACCACCTACGCCGAGCGCCTCGAAAAGGCCGGAATTCCCTGGAAGGTCTACCAGCTCGAAGACAACTATGGATGCAACATGCTGCAAAATTTCAAAGTCTTTCAGGAGGCGCCGAAGTCTTCGCCTCTCTACCAGCGCGGAATGCTGCGCGGGCAGGAAGGCACTTTCGAATACGACGCAATCAATGACAAATTGCCGGCCGTCTCCTGGATCATTCCCACCAGCTACCAATCGGAACATCCCGATTACATGCCGGCCGACGGCGCCGCATTCATAGCCAGCAAGATCGATGCGATCGCCGCGAATCCGGATGTGTGGGCGAAAACCCTCTTCATTTTGAACTACGACGAAAATGACGGCCTCTTCGACCACGTTGCTCCGCCCGCTCCTCAAGACGGCACGCCGCGCGAATTCATCAACGGGCTGCCCATCGGCGGCGGCTTCCGCGTTCCTTGCATTCTCGTGTCTCCGTGGACCACCGGCGGATGGGTATGCAGCGACGCCTTCGACCACACTTCGGTGCTCCAATTCCTGGAAAAATTTACTGGCGTGCGCGAAGACAACCTCACCGACTGGCGCCGCCGCACGTTCGGCGACCTCACATCCGCGCTGCGCCTGGCAAAAGCAAGCAAAGAGCCTCCCGCGCTGCCGGATACGAGCGGCCCGTTGCGCCTCGCCGAGTACGAGGCCACATTCCTGCCCCGGCCCGTGTTCCCCACGACCGACCAGAAGCTTCCCGAGCAGGAAAAGAGCCGCACCGTCAGCGAGCCGAAGAAAGAATCCTGATTTTCCCCGCGGCCCCGATCGCATCTACGTTGGAAGCTTCCTGAAATTTTTGTGGCCTCTATTCGTTCTCTCGCAGCTACAGGAAACGTAATAAGTCGCGTTGACATATCTGTATAAATCGTATTAGAACGTATACGGCTGGTTCGGGCCGGCTCTTTCCGTTGCTTGAATAACCGCAGGTTTCTCTCTCGAGGGGGATGGGGAAATGCTCCGCACTTCATATGGCTTGGTGTCTCAACGAATCTTCGCCGCCGCTCGCGGCCTCCGCCGGCCGCGCCGCGCGTGGGGGCTGTGCATCCTGCTCGCGTTCTCGGCGCCGGCGCTATCCGCGCAGGTGTCTGCCACACTTTCGGGAACGGTGACGGACCAGTCCGGCGCGGCGATCGCCGGCGCGGATGTGGCCGTGCGCGACGTTGAGACCGGCGTGGTGCGAAACGCAACCACGGATCCCGAGGGGCGCTACCAGGTCTTCGCACTCCCCGTCGGCGAATACGAAGTTCATGCCCGGAAGAACGGTTTCACCGAAGAAGTGCGCACGGGTATCCAACTGGTTGTCGGCCAGGCAGCGAGCGTCGATTTGACCCTTCGAGTCGGCGAAGTCTCTCAGCACGTGACCGTCAACTCTGACGCACCGATGGTTTCCACCACCACTTCGGACATCTCCGGCCTGGTCGGCGAGCGCCAGGTGAAGGATTTGCCGCTGAACGGGAGAAGCTACGATTTGCTCCTTCCTCTCAACCCGGGCATCGTCAATTTCACTTCGCAGAAAACCGGCGGAACGGGCGTTTCGAATTCTTCGACGGGCAATAATTTCGCCGTTTCCGGCAACCGGCCGCAGCAAAATCTTTTCCTGCTCAATGGGATCGAATATACGGGCGCGGCGGAAAACAACATGCAGCCGGGCGGTCCAAGCGGCCTGCTGCTGGGTGTCGAGGCCGTGCGCGAATTCAACGTGCTAAGCGACTCCTACGGCGCGGAATACGGCAAGCGTCCTGGCGGACAAGTGCTCATCGCGACGCAGGCTGGATCGAACGAATGGCACGGCTCGCTCTATGAATTCCTCCGCAATAGCGCGCTCGACGCGCCGAATTATTTCGACAAGGGCTCGCCACCTCCCTTCCAGCGCAATCAATTCGGAGTCGCCGGCGGTGGCCCGATCCGCAAAGACAAGACGTTTCTATTCGCCAACTATGAGGGATTTCGCCAGAATCTTCACCAGACGTCCGCGGCTTTCGTTCCGGACCTTGCTTCAAGAGCCGCAGCGGTTCCGAGCGTTCAGCCGCTCTTGAACCTTTGGCCCACGCCGCCCGCGGGCGCGCCGGATTTCAACGGCATCGCGCAGGTATTCAGCAGCCCGCTGCAAACGATTCGCGAGGATTTCGGCACCGTGCGCGTCGATCAGGTCTTCTCGCAGAGCGACACACTCTCCGCTGTCTACACGATCGACGACGGCGGCGACGTCACGGCCACGACTGCCGATCCCTACAGCACAGACATTTTGAATTTGCGCGAACAAGTGTTTAGCCTCGAAGAGACGCACATCTTCTCGCCCAGCGTGGTCAATACAGCGCGGTTCGGGTTTTCGCGCGCGGGCTATTTCTTCACCGGCGAGCCGACGCCCAGCACTCCTGCGGCCGGCGTGCCAGGCTTCCTCACCGGCTTGCCGGTCGGCGCAGTGGTCGTAGGCGGCAGCGCCGCTTCGAATCCGCAGGCATCCATCGGTCTTGCCGGGAGCAACAACGGCAGCGACCTGCACGTCGCGCGAAATCTCTTCACCTACGAAGATCAACTCGCGTGGAATCGTGGCAAGCATCAATTCAGCTTTGGCGTCTGGTTCCAGCGCCTGCAGTCCAACGAGGGGCTCACGCTGAGCCAATTCGGCCAAGCCACGTTTGCGAGCCTCGCCACTTTTTTGGCCGGGAATACGTCGTCGTTTCTCTACAGCCCCACTCCAACCGAGTTGAACTGGCGATCCCTGTTTAGCGCGCTCTACGCACAGGACGTCGTCCGCCTTCGTCCCAACCTGACCCTCTCGCTCGGTTTCCGCGGCGAAATCTCGAACGGCTGGAACGAAGCCCACGGCCGCGCCGCCAATTACACGTTCACCGATGGCGTGATCTCCACCAACCCGCGCATCGCCTCTTCTATCTTCACTGTGAACAACGCAAAATTCCTGCCGCAGCCGCGCATCGGTCTCGCCTGGAGCCCGCTCGGTCCCAAGACCGTCCTGCGCGCAGCGTTCGGCATGTACAACGATTTGCAGGACGCGCTCGGATATCGCACAGACCAGAACGCGCCGTTCAACACGACCTACAGCATCCCTGCTCTGCCGGTATCGACTCTTCCGATCGATCCGACGGCGCCGGCTCCCGCGAGCGCGAAGATCGTTCCCGGCGGCGTTCAGCCGAACATGCAAACGCCCACGTTGATTTCCTGGTCGCTGCGCGTCGATCGCGAACTTTCTCCCAATACGGCGCTGACTGTCGGCTACATCGGCTCTCACGGCTATCACGAATTGATCGGGATCGACGGCAACGAACCCGTTCCTGTCATCTGTCCTGCTACACCATGTCCCGCGGTGTACCCCACATGGAATCCGGCGGACCCAACGACACCGACTAATTCTCCTAGCGTTGGCTTTCCCGTTGGCTCCCCTTTGGCCGGAGCGCCTGTGCCTGCAGGCAGCTATTACATTCCCGCTGGTACGCCCAAAGCGAATCCGAGCCCGACGCTCGCGAATACGTGGACATGGTTCTCCGAAGGCGTCAGCTCTTACAATGCACTGCAGGTGGACCTCCGGCGGCGCTTCAGTCACGGTCTCTCACTGCGCGGCGTCTACACTTGGTCGAAAGCTCTTGACGACGGTGACTCTCTCAACCAGACAACGGCGGGGAACGCTCCGGGCTTGGCATCGAATCCTCTCAACCTGCGCGCCGATTACGGACCAGCGACTTACGACGTCCGAAATCTTGGTGTAATCAACGCCATCTATCAGCTCCCTTTTGGCCACGGACAAGCGTTCGGCGGGAATCTTGAAGGTTGGAAGAATGGTTTTGCGGGCGGTTGGTCTGTCGCCAGCATCATCACGGCGCAGTCCGGGTTTCCTTTCACTCCGCAGTTGAGCTACAACCCGTCGAACAACGGAGACACTCGGAACCCTGTTCGTCCATTTCTCAACCCGGATTTTCATGGACCTGTGGTTCTCGGCAAGCCAAGCCAGTGGTTCAATCCTGATGCCTTTATTGCTCCACCGTCGACACTTGGCTTTTACGGGAACGTCGGCAGGGACGAATATACAGGCCCCGGCCTTGCGACATGGGATTTCTCCGTGCTGAAAGACACATCGATCCACGAGCGGCTCACACTGCAGTTCCGCGCGGAGATTTTCAATATTTTGAACCGCGCCAATTTCAATACACCGAACTTGATCGTTTTCACTCCTCCGACAGCCACAAATCCCACAGGATTGTCTGGGACGGCGGCGAAGATTACCAGTACTTCCACCACAGCACGGCAAGTGCAGTTTGCTCTGAAGCTTCTCTGGTAAACCTTCTCACTTCGATCTTGAAGAGAGAGAACTCTATGGGAGGCGAATATCGCTTCGCCTCCTTTTCATTCGCCGGTTGAACCGATTCAAACTGACCACATCACACCGCCAAGTGATTTCTGTCACATACTCCCATTTCGGGATGTTCTACAAGCGAGGCAAGGAGGTGAAGGCCATGCCAACCGTCGCCACACAAGCCCGAATCCAACTGAAGAACATACTATTCGCCACCGATTTTTCCTGGGCGGCTACAACCGCTGCTCCGTATGTGAATGAAATTGCTCGCCATTTTGGCGCGCACATTGTGGCTGCTCATATCCGGCCTCCTGCGGTCAATCCGATGACCTATCCCACGTCTTGGCCCGTTTATGTCGAGGCCGCCGAAACCGAAAACAAGAAGCATCGCTCCGAACTTTTGAGCCTGTTTCCGGGCGAGACAGAAGTAATCATCGAAGAGGGCGACGCGCGGACCAAGCTCCCTGCGCTCGCCGAAGAGAAGAGGATCGACCTGCTGGTGATGGGAACGCATGGAAGGACGGGTGTGCCGCGGTTCGTTCTCGGCTCGGTCGCCGAGGAGGTCTTTCGCAAGGTCGGCTGCCCGGTCCTGACGGTCGGGCCCAACTCGATGCCGTGTCTGGTGAATCCCGGAGAGTTCAGCAGGATTCTATTCCCTACGGATTTTACCGCGGCCTCCTTCGCCGCGTTTCCCTACGCCCTGTCGCTGGCGCAGGAGTTTCAGGCGGAATTGATGCTCCTGCACGTCGTGCCGGAACCCAAGCCGGGAGACCTGGTTTCCGCGCAGGATGTCCGCGGAGGCGCCGAACATCGGTTGCACAAAATGCTTCCGGAAGAGGCGATGGCATGGTGCCGGCCGGACTACGTGGTCGTAAGCGGAGAGATCGGAGAAAAGATTCTGGAAACCGCCAAGCGGAAGAGGGCAGATCTGATCGTTCTCGGTGTCCATCCGGAGACCGGATTTCCGGGCGCGGCCACACATCTGCCGATCGCCGTGGCGCATTCCGTGGTTGCACACGCAATGTGCCCGGTCTTGACCGTTCGCGGCTGAGCGAAGGCTCTCCCAGCTAATCAGTCTCTCGCTGGCCTCGGGGAGATCGAGTGAGTTGCCTCCCGGCAAAGCTCGATTTCCCCGGGGCCCTTTATTTTGGGCGGAGAGGCGATATCTGCGAATCGAGGGAAGAGAATCGTAGCCGTTTTGCAGGATCAGGATCGACCACTCGTTACGTGCAACTAATTTCCAGAGACAAAAATGCAGAATGCAGACGGCTCACTATTCATCACGCTTCTTCCGCCAAATTGTCATTCCGAGCCTGCCCGCCGCAGACACGCCGGAACGGCGAACATCAGCCAGCAGGGGTTTTGCGAGGATGACAACAGAGCCGAGGCGAATCTATGCTGCCGCCTTGGGATTTTCCGGACGCGCCTTCTCTAGCGAAGCGATCATCTTTCTCAACCAATTCAACACTGCTGATTCCAGTTCGTCCGCCGTGCCCGTGCGATAGAGGCTGTCGACCGTTTCGCCTTCGGAATTCAGCGGAACGAAGTTGCAGGGAACTTTCGCGTCGCGAAAATCTTCCGGGACAAACGGCGCAAGCGCGCATTCAGAGCAATGCCTCTCTCCGGGAGGCATGCAGCGATTGAAGCACATCGGAGAATCTTCGAACATGTACTTGGGCCGCCAGTTGTCTTTCGGCGACAAACGATATCCGCCCGCTTCGATGAACGCCAGCTCGGCTCTGAGTGCTGAGAGCGATTTTTTAGGTGTGCTTGCCATGTTGCGACAACTCCCGGTACCATAATCGCCGCGGAGCGGCTGCAAGTCTGTGACACGCATCACGGCCGCCCAATTTGTGACGCTTTGCCGTTAACGGTCGCGTCCTTTGGGGTTTGGGGCGCCTTGTCGCTCGATGACGCTTGCTGGCTCCTCGACGTTCGCCGTCGTTCCATCCGATTCGGGCGACACTGGCTCGGACAGCGCAAGGAAACCGTCCTCCGTGTCTCCGGGCAACGTTCGGCAGGACGAGTTCCGAGGTGACGTGACTGCAAGGGATACGACTCACGAAAGCGAATTGTTCATGGGCCCTGACGAGCTCTTCGAGAAATTGTTCGAACAGTCGCCGGACGCAGTGGTGGTGGCGGACGCCACCGGCCGCATTGTCCAAGTGAATGCCCAGGCGGTGCAGTCATTCGGCTACTCTCTCTCGGAGCTTTCCCAGCAACCCGTCGAAATCCTCATCCCGCAGAGGTTCCGCCCCTCGCATCCCGGCTTTCGCGAATCCTACATGCAGCATCCTCATCGCCGCGCGATGGGCGCAGGTCTGAGTCTTTTTGGCCTGCGCAAGGATGGCTCGGAGTTCCCCGCGGACATCATGCTCACGCCCGTGGAGACTTCGGGCAGGCAATTCATCCTGGTCGTCATCCGCGACATCACCGAACGCCTGCGCCTGCAAAAATCGCTCCGCGATGTGGAGGGCCGACTCCGCCTGTTTGTCGAAAATGTCCGCGACTACGCCATCCTCCAGCTCGATTCGAACGGGCTTGTAAAGAGTTGGAACGTCGGCGCCGAGAGAATGAAGGGCTATGCCGCGAATGAAATCATCGGCAAGCATTTCTCCTGCTTTTACACGCAGGAAGATCTGGACCGCGGAAGGCCCGAAGAGCTCCTGCGACAAGCCCGCGAACACGGGCGCGCCGAAGATGAAGGCTGGCGCGTGCGCAAAGATGGTTCTCGCTTCTGGGCCAACGTGGTTATCACTTGCATCCGCGACGCGGCAAATCAAAGCGAGGGATACGTCAAGATCGTTCGCGACTTTACGGGCCGCAAAAGAGCTGAGGAAGCGCTTCTGCTTGGTTTGACGCAGGAAATGCTCTCCAGCCTCGACGTGTGGAAACTGCTTGCGGCAATCTCCTCCGGCATTGGCGCGATTGTCGAAAATGATTTAGCCGGTCTTGCGCTTCAGGATGCCCCGTCCGGAGACCTTCGCCTGCAGATTCTCAATCCTGCGCCGCCGGCCGACTCTCCGGCCACAGAGGTTCTTCTGCCCCTGGAGGGAACCGCGGCCGGATGGGTGTTCCGCCACAATCAGCCGCTGATTCTCAACGATTTTGAAGCCACCAAATTTAGCCCGTCGAGCTACGAGCCGCTCGTCTCGCAAGGAATCAAGGCGGCGTGTTTTTTCCCTCTCGCAAACGAGCGGCGCAATCTCGGTTTGCTGATCGTAGGACGCAGGCAAGCCTGCGCTTGGCAGGAGCAGGATGTCTCTATGCTCGCCCAAGTGGCCGCGCAGGTTTCCGTGGCGCTCGATAACGCCCTCGCCTTCCAGCAGATTTCCAATCTCACGCAGAAGCTGCAGCAGGAGCGCTCCTATCTCGAAGAAGAGCTGCGCACCGTTTACAGCTTCGAAGAAATCATCGGCGAATCTTCGGGGCTCAAACGCGTGCTCGCGCAGGTCGAAAACGTCGCTGCCACCGATGCCACGGTCCTAATTCTCGGCGAGACAGGCACGGGCAAAGAACTCATCGCCCGCGCCATTCACAATCTCAGTTCCCGCCGCGAGCAGACTTTCGTCAAGCTCAATTGCTCCGCGATTCCCGCCGGCCTGCTCGAAAGCGAGCTCTTCGGGCATGAAAAAGGAGCTTTCACGGGCGCGATAGCCCAGAAGATTGGCCGCCTCGAGCTCGCTCATCAGGGCACGCTCTTTCTCGACGAAATCGGCGACTTGCCGCTCGACCTGCAGCCGAAAATCCTTCGCGCCCTCCAGGAAAGGGAATTCGAGCGCCTGGGCGGCGGCAAAACGATTCCAGTCGACTTCCGCCTCGTGGCCGCCACGAATCGCGACCTCGCACAGATGGTCGCCGACCGCCAATTCCGCGCGGATCTCTACTATCGTCTCCGTGTTTTTCCCATCGAAGTCCCTCCTCTGCGCGCGCGAAAAGCTGACATCTCCCTGCTCGTGAAGTATTTCGTCCACAAACACGCCCTGCGCATGAACCGCCATATCGAATCGATTCCGCCGGAAGTGATGAGGGCGCTCGTCGATTGGTCCTGGCCCGGCAACGTCCGCGAGCTCGAGAATTTCATCGAGCGCGCCGTCATCCTCACAAAGGGTCCTGTCCTCAGGGTGCCTCTCGCGGAACTTGAGCTGGCCGAGTCCCACGTCGAGACCACCGATTCCAATTTGGAACGGACCGAGCGCGATCACATCCTCAGAATTCTCCGCGAAGCCAACGGCCAGATTGGCGGGAAGGACGGAGCCGCGCAACGTCTGGGATTGAAAAGAACGACCTTAAACTCGAAGATCAAGAAACTCGGCATTAAACGCAAAGACTATATTTAGTCCCGCGACGAGATAGCGTCTCGTCATGTGATCGCCGTCACTCCCAATTTGGATTGCTTTTTCCTCACTGTGTGACTCTCATCACCTGTCTTTTCAATGTGATGGCCATCACTCTTCCTTATGCAAGAGATATGGTCCCTCACATGCTTTTTCTCCTGCACTGGTCAAGGAAGGACGACGTTCACGCTGAAAATCACGCTGCAGGAGCGAGAAGAGGCGCTGGTGATGAAGCTCGAAGGTAAAATCGTCGGTCCCTGGGTCGATGAGTGCCGGAGATGTTGGCACGCTTTGAAGCGCACTCTTGAGACCAAGAAGCTCTCCATCGACATTCGAGAAGTCTCATTCGTTGATTCACACTGCATGGCGCTTCTGCGCGAAATCTATTCGGCCTGTGTTCCTTCGATCATCGCCGATTCACCGCTTACCGAGCATTTTGCAGAGCAGATCATTCGCCCCACACCTGCGGAGGCGGAGGAAGGAGCCTAAGAATGCCAACGCCCTATGGATTTGAGGTGGAAGGTCACTGCGAAACCTGCAAGAAAAAATCTCAGGGATTTTTTTGCGACCTGCCCTTGCCTGTCAGCAGAGATCTCGACATTTTGAGGCATTCGGCAACATATCCCGCAGGCGCTGTGCTGTTCCTTGAGAAGCAGGACCCGCACGGCGTGTTCATTCTTTGCGGGGGAAAGGTGAAGCTCTCGATCAGTTCCAGCGAAGGTAAGACGCTGATTTTGCGTCTTGCCGAGCCCGGAGAAATCTTGGGTCTCGCTGCTGTCTTCACTGGCAGGCCGTATGAAGCAACTGCGGAAACGATGCATCCATCCCAGGTGGCGTTTATCCGCCGCTCCGATTTCTTGCGCCTGATGGAAAAGCACAAGGAAATCTACCAGGCAGCTACCCGTCAACTCAGCCGGCTCTATCGCGGCGCATGTGAGCAACTCCGCACGATCGGTCTTTCCGGCTCCGCTCCAGAAAAGGTAGCCCGCCTGCTCCTTGAAATGTCCTCCGGCAGAGCCCCTGCCTGCACGGGCGTCTCCATCACCATGCCACTCACGCATGAAGAGATCGCCTCCTGCATAGGCAGCACTCGTGAGACCGTCACTCGAACTCTGAGTGATTTCAAAGCAAAACGCCTGGTTGCGTTCCGCGGATCGACGTTGACAATCGAAAACCGAGAAGCCCTTGAAGATATTGGTGGAATGTGAAGCAAAGGTTTTCTTGCGAAGGAATTGACGTTCGCTGCCGAGGGCTCGCTCCTGCGAGTTGGGGCCGCGCACCGCGTTAGATCCGACCCTCTTCCTCTAGTGGCGGATTTAGTTTGGTCTTTGTAGAGCCTCACCGTCGTTCACGCGAGGGGCGCCTGGAAAGATCAAGTTCACGACAGCGGACACCTCTGCCACTGCATCGCTCACCTCAAATGTGAAGCGCACTAGATCGATCCTTTCCAGTTCAGCGTAACGCCTGACCAGCAAATGCCAAGCAGGATGCTCGGCGAAATCCACGCGCAAAAATTCCGGATACCCATACCCCATGTCGCGAACACGGCAAAAGAGATCGGCCAGCGACACCAACGCAGCATGAGCCAGCGGCCCGTCATCTGCAGCAATCGAGAGATCGTGGTGGAATCGAATTGCTTCGTAGCAGTGGGGAGGAAGCTTCCACATCTCGGCAAGAATCGCCCCACTTTCCGAATGCGTAAAGCCCAGAACAGTCCGCTCAACCGCATCGAGCGGCAAATGTTGGATGACTGCCTGCTCCAGCGTTGCTTCGAATTCCTTGGGGAATGCAATGGCGTTGACGAGTATTCCGATGTCGTGAAGCAACCCGGCCAGGTAGACACCTTCGGGATCATTGAAGCGGATCATTTCCGCCAATTTCCGTGCGACCAGCGCGCATCCGAGCGAATGCCTCCAGAAAGCAATCGGATCGACCACATATCTTTCGCGCGGCAGAAGCTTGCTTACGCAGATGCTCAGCAGAATGTCTTCCACGCGCCGGAGTCCAAGACTGAACACCGCCTCTCGCAGGGTCCCAGCCGCTCGTGAGCGGGCAAAGAGCGGCGAGTTCGCCACTCGAATGCATTGTGCCGCAATGGACTCGTCCTGCTCGGCGAGTTTGACGACTTCGTCTACGTCCACCTCGGCCGTAGGCCTCCGTATGCAATTCAGGAGAGGCTGCAGGAGCGTTGGCATGGTCGGCAGCGTTTCCATGCTCTGGATACGGTTCACAACATTATCAGAAATGCTTTCGTTCATGGCTTCATCCCCGGAAATGCGGGGGCCGGCGGGCGGAAGTAGGTCGTAACCTGCGGAAAGTGGACTAGGCGGAATTCGTTCGGAATGCCATGGAGTGACTCGGACTCGCCGAGAAACAAATACCCGCCTGGAAGCAGATTGCTGTAAAAATGGTGCACAACGCGCCGCTTCGACTCTACGTTGAAATGAATCATTACGTTGCAACAGCTGATGATATTCATGCCTTTCATGAACATCATTTTGTTGTCATCGACCAGATTCAGCAGCCTAAAGCTTACGCATCTCTTGATTTCTGGTTTTACTGCCATCCCCGCCCCGGTGCTTTGAAAATATTCCTTGCGGAAATAGGCGGGCGTTTTCTGCATCTCCTCCTCGGCGTAAACACCTTCCTTTGCCAGTGCCAGCGCCCTTTCGTTCAGATCCGTTGCAATCAAGTCGAATCTCCAGCCGGGATATTTTGTTGACATCTCGTCCGTGAGTACCATCGCAAGGGTGTATGCTTCCTCCCCCGTAGAGCATCCCGCGCACCATACACGCAGTTTCCGCTGCATCATGTGTGACTTCACCTGTGTCAATTCGGGCAACAAAGAATTTCGAAGCGCGTCCAGATGCGGAATGCAGCGAAACAGACGCGTCTCACCATCGGCGATTTCGTTCAGCAGTTCGCGTAATTCCGTATCTCGGTCCTGTTTAATCGTCAACAGGTCGTAGTAGTCCGGCAGTTGGGAGAGATCGCGCTCCTTCATTCTCCGCTGGACCCTCTCCTGCAAGAAAAGGATCTTGTCTTCCGTCAAGTAGATTCCGGCAACTTTGTAGATAAGGTCCCGGATCTTTCTCAGAGAAGGGTCGCAGCATTGCTCTATTCTCTGAACATCCGTTTCAGACAGATTGCCGGCAATTGTCATGGCTTGTTTCGCATGGGCTGACCCCGCAGAAAGCTATGGCAATGCACGGGGCTTTTCTTCATCCGTAGCTTTCGCAATGACTGGCGCAGGAAGGCGGTTCATTTCAACGCACCGGCAGATTTCCTGCGAGACCTCCTCCAGAGGGATCATTTTGTCCGCGAGCCCCGCGTGCGCAACTGCGCCGGGCATTCCCCACACCACCGAAGTCGCTTCGTCCTGCACAAAAATCTGGCCTCCGGCTTCGCGCACAGCTTTACATCCTCGCAGCCCGTCACTGCCCATCCCCGTCAATATCAGTGCAAGCGTCGACTTTCCGTACACCTGTGCCACGGAGCGAAAGAGCGCATCCACAGCGGGTCGACAGGAATTTTCCGGAGGACCCTGATTGGTTTCCAGTAGGATCGAATCGTTAAGCGGTTTCAGAGTCATGTGGTAATCGCCCGGCGCAATCCATGCCTCTCCGGGTCTGAGGATGCTGCCCGGTATGCACTCACGCACTCGGATCTGGGAATGCGACGACAGCCGGTCGGCCAAGAATCGTGTGAATATTTTGGGCATATGCTGGACAATCACGACCGGCACCGCAAAATTCCCCGGAAGGAGCGGCACGATTTTTTCAAGTGCCTGTGGTCCCCCCGTGGAAACTCTAATCGCAAGGATCTTTACGGGAGCGTGCCTCGAAGGGAGAGGAATCGTGCTCTGTACGATGGGGCGCGTGGGAGCAGAGTGCGTAACATCCGCCATCCCGCACAGCGCTCTGAGCTTCGGGATCAAGCTTGCGCGAATCGCCTCTAGCCCCTCTTCAAGCCTTCCCAAACCCGTTGGCTTCGTCACGTAGTCGCTGGCGCCCATCGACAGCGCATCCAACGTCGTTTCTGCTCCCCGCTCCGTCAGCGTACTGAACATAATGACCGGCAATCGCGGCCATCTCTTGCGAATCTCTCCCAGCGCCTCCAAACCGTCCATCACGGGCATTTCGACGTCCAACGTGACGGCATTTGGACGAAGCTGCCCAATCTTATCGAGTGCAATCTTCCCGTTCGGTGCGGTCCCAACAACCTCAAGTGCTCCATCCGCGCTGAGGGCGTCCGACACGAGCCGTCGGGTTACAGCCGAATCGTCAACAATCAGAACGCGCAGTCTTTCCATAGATGACAGCCTCGGTCCTTACTAGGAGCACGGCCTCAGCGCTCCCCAGCGGTAGGCCTCCGCGTGCGGTGCTGCAAGCCCTGCTGGCACGGGCTAGTTGAGACGTTCTTACTGTGAATAAGCTGCTTCCACAAGCCAGAGATGGTTTTTCATCTCACGAAGGCAAAATTCACCGCGGCAGGCATTCTCGCTGGCCACGTTATCTTGAATCGGCACCCGACCGGGCCTCTTTAATCTTGATGGCCTTGAGGATTCCGCACATCGCACCAGACGACGTGAAGGATTAAAAAGTTCTAATGCGGTTGCTGAACCGGCGGTTGCTTCGACCTATACAATTGCGACGAGCAGTCGAAGGATGTGCGAGAATGTCCGTCTCAATCGGGAAGGATATTTTTGTCAGCAGGGAAGAGAACTGTTGATTGCAACCGCGGGCTTCGGCACTTTGGTCGTCCGCGGGACTTGTAGAATTTCTTTTTCTATCTTCACTGCCAAGGAGACAGAGCACCATGGTTGCCAGCGGAAAGGTTGGAATTTTGACGGGCGGAGGAGACGTCCCCGGCCTGAACTCCGTGATCAAAGCGGTTGTGTATCGCTCGGACGAAGCTGGGAAGTCGGTTGTAGGGCTCCGCAAGGGCTGGAAGGGTCTCACCGACATGACCGGACCGGAAGATGCGAACTACGTGATGCCCCTTGACCGGCTGAATACGCGCTCCATCGATCGGACGGGCGGCACCATGCTCCACACCTCGCGCACCAATCCTGTCAGGGTCGCCGCTGCGAAGGTGCCCGCGCACATCAGCAAGGAGCGCCTTGCCAAGCTTAAATTTGATGGCAAGAATTACGACTTCACGCCGATTGTTCTTGAAAATCTCGAAGCGTTGGGTGTCGGATGCTTGGTCGCTATAGGCGGTGACGACACGCTCAGCTTCGCTTCGGTTTTGTCCAAGACGGGCTTTCCCGTTATCGGCATTCCCAAGACGATGGACAACGATGTTCAGGGGACCGAGTACTGCATCGGCTTTTCCACTGCAATTACGCGTGCAGCAGACGCCATCAATCGCCAGAGGACAACCATCGGCTCGCACGAGCGAATCGGAATCTTCCGCATCTTTGGACGCGACGCCGGTTTCACCGCTCTCTATACGGCCTATGTCACTGGTGCGCGCTGCCTGATTCCCGAACACCCGTTCAATCTCGACCGCGCCATCGAGCTGCTAATTCATGACAAAAGCAAAAATCCTGGCGGCTACTCACTCATCATCATGTCCGAGGGGGCCATCTGGGAAGCCGGGACTATCGCGGAGACGGGCGAGGCCGATGCGTTTGGACATAAAAAGAAAGTCGACGTGGGTCGGCAATTTTCTGAAGAGATCACCCGTCGTACGGGCGAGGAGACGATCAATAGTGATTTGACGTACGACCTTCGCAGCGGCGCCCCGGACGCCATCGATCAGATTGTTGCCACCACATTCGGCAACATCGCCATGGATCTGATCATCAGTGGAATTTCCGGCCGGATGGTTGGTGTCCAGAAAGGGTGTTACGCGCACACGTCCTTGCCTGACACTAAACTCGGCGCTCGGCACGTGGACATCAAGTCGCTCTATAATACCGAGCGCTATCGCCCTCATTACTCCGGCAAACTCGGCATTCCATTGCTTTTCAATGAGATCTGATCTCAGGGCATTCTGCGTGCGGGCCTCGTTCATCGGGGCCCGCGCCAATTTCTCGCACTTTTCCAACCCAGCGTGCGGGTTAAAAGACGGATTTTTCCTTCATTCGATTGCGAGCCGTGCGAATCCTTGCGATGAACTCCTTCGCAACGCGGGTCACGGAGGCGTAGTCCCCCTTCTTTGCCCCCGCTGTCAAGCTGCCTCCTACGCCCACAGCGACGCTCCCCGCTTCGATCCATTCCTCGACGTTTTCAAGAGAGACTCCTCCGGTTGGCATCAGGGATGCTTGCGGCAGGGGGGCTCGTGCGGCTTTAATAAAAGATGGCCCAAACAGTTCGCCCGGAAACAGCTTCACGATGTCTGCGCCGCACTCCATCGCCTCAATAATTTCCTTGATTGTCGCGGCGCCCGGCATATAAGGCACTTGATAGCGGTTGCAGAGTCGCGCGGTTTCGAGATTGATTGATGGGCTGACGATGAACTGTGCACCCGCCAAGATGGCCGCCCGTCCAGTCTCAGGGTCAAGCACCGTACCGGCTCCGAGCAGGATTCCTTGCGCCCTCGCAGTCTCTGCAACACTGGAGATTACATCGAGTGCGCCAGGCACAGTGAACGTTACCTCAATCGCTGCGGCCCCTCCTTCCGCGCACGCCTCCACGATTCGTCCTGCTTGTTCGGCGCTCTCTGCACGCACAATCGCGACGAGCCCCGATTCAATCACCTTTTCGACCACCTTTAATTTCGGCGTCGTCATATCCGCTCACAGCCTCCGGAATTGGGAACAACAAACCCGCCAGCCTATCATCAATTCAAAGCAAAGTATTGTATTTGCACGTCCCGGTGCAGCGTGCAACGCGGGGTCACATTGGGTACTTTGCCTTCAAGCGGGCAATTAACTCAGATTTCTCTCAGGATGGATGGTCTGCGCCGCCACTTTTGTGCTATGGTTCCCGCCGCACTTTCTCCGAGAGGCAATTTCATTGACAGCCGCAAACCTCGTGGAGACCCATCCCGCCACTCTGAAAACCTATCTGTTTAATGAATTGCGCGATGCAATTCTCAGCGGCAAATGGAAACCAGGCGAGAGGCTGAATGAAAGCAAGCTGGCTCGCCAGTACAACGTTAGCCGTATTCCTGTCCGCGAGGCGCTTCTTCAATTGCAAGAGCAGGGATTGGTGATGAACCATCCCCGCCGGGGAATGTTTGTCAGCACGCTCAGCGAGGAGGAAGTGCAAAAGATCAGCGCACTTCGCATCGTGTTGGAGAGCGAGGCTCTCAAGCTATGCCGCTGGCGCTTGAACGATACCGTCAACGCCCAATTGTCACGCATGGTCGAACTCATGGAGGGCTGGCAGGGCGGGTCGCAGATCGAAGCCGCGCAACTAGATATAGAATTTCATCGCGCCCTTTGGGCCAACAGCGGCAATGAATATATTGGCCGCACTCTTGATTCCCTTGTCCTAGTTCTTTTTGCGCACCGGGCGGTCATGAACACCAGCCACGAACTCCTCCGGTGGCACTTGAAACATCACCGCCAGCTTCTGGACGTCGTGCAGGGCATTTCGGCACGGACCGCCGAGGAAGCAATGATCGATCATCTGCGCGACGGATTCCCCGAGCCCGAAAAATTCTCGAGCTTTGCCGGCACCTCGAAATAATCCTGTCCTTTATCAATCTTTGCATGCGCCGGTGCGGAGCTTTATGCCTTGTTGCAACATCTTCGCAAATAGGAATAAGTGAGAAGTCTTACCCGCGAGCTGGCCCTTGCATCCGCTGCTGTTATCACCGGTTAACATATAGAAATCTTGAATCGAGCGGATTAGAAAGTTCTTGACAACTCTTGATGGGGTGTATACGGTATTCAAAATTTGGGGGTCGGATTGTCGCGGGTGGGCTTGGCTGCGACTTCGCGTCCCACACAATTTGCGCAAGTGCTCGACAAACTCGCTTCTCGGGTGGGAGGAGAAAGAGCATGAGACTTACGAGTGCGCGTTGGTTCGCCGCTCTGTTGGGTGGTGTTTGCATCCTCGCTTTGAGCGCCGCGGTTTTTAGCCCTTCGCTTTCGGCGCAAAATACTTACGGGACTATCTCGGGTTCTGTCGCTGACTCTTCTGGCGGAGCCATTCCGGGCGCTGTAGTCACATTGACCAATTCGGGCACCAGTGCTTCACAAACGATCACGACAGGCGCGGATGGCCTCTACTCGTTTGTGAACGTTCTCCCGGGCGACTATCGTCTCGATGTTGAGAAGCCTGGCTTCAAGCACTTCCGCCGTGAGCCGGTGGTCGTCCAAGTTCAGCAGGACGTCCACATCGCCGTCGCGATGGAAATTGGCGCGACGACGCAGACCGTGGAAGTGACCGCGCAGACGCCCCTCCTTCAGTCTTCCAGCGCCTCTCTTGGACAAGTCATTGGCGAGCGCAAATCCAACGAGATTCCTCTCAACGGTAGAAACATTTTCAATCTGATCACGCTCTCGCCCGCAGCCATCGCCCAGGGCGGATCTGGCGGAAGTCCGGTGGGTCAGAACCCGTTTAGCTGGGGAAATTATCAGGTGGGCGGTTCGTTCGCGAACCAGAGCGCCGAGTATCTTGACGGCCAGCCTCTGAACATTGGCTACATCAACCTGCCGATCATTATCCCGACACAGGATTCCATCGGTGAATTTAAGGTTCAGTACAATAACCTTGGCGCCGAGTGGGGCAAATTCTCCGGCGGTGTCGTGAACCTGAGCACCAAGTCGGGTACCAACCAGTTTCACGGGCAAGCCTATGAATACTTGCGCAACAAGGTCCTCAATGCTGTTCCCTACAACTTCTCCACACTCACATCAACCCCTGTTCCTTCGGTGAATCCACCCTACGTCCAAAACCAGTATGGCGCTGAACTGGGTGGCCCTGTCATCAAGGACAAGACATTCTTCTACGTTAGTTGGGAGCAGTTCCGTCTGCGGCAGGGGGCGTCGCCAATAACCTACACTGTCCCGTTGCCCGCGATGTTTACGCCAAATGCGGCAGGGTTTTACGATTTCTCTTCCCTTTGCCCAGGAATAGCCGCCACTGGCACTTGCCCGACGGGGGCCGGTGTTCAACTTTATGACCCGTATACCGTGAACCAAGCAACCGGTGCACGCCAAGCTTACCTTGGCAATTTGATACCGGCGGCGGAGGCCAGCCCCGCGGCGCTGGCTATTTGGAAGAAGCTGTACCCGCAGACGCTTAGTTCCACTTCGCCAACAGACAATTTCACCGCTGGCGGCTCGATTGGCGGAAATACCAACGAATTCGTGACTCGAATCGACCAGAATATCAACAATACAACTCGTCTGTTCGGCCGGTTTTCATACTTCGGCCTGACCGACCTGCCGACGGATCCATACGATACAGGGTTTTGCGCGGATCGTTGCGCGGAGAAGTATCACACTAAAGCGCTTGCCCTGGACCTAAACCATCAATTTTCGTCCACGACGATCTTTGACCTCAACGTTTCCGCCAGCCGGTTTGTATACCTGCGGGCGCCGATCAATTCCGGCTTTGATCTGACGTCGCTGGGTTGGGCGGCGTCATACAACGACCTTTCGTCCTCCTTTAGGACACCTCCGACTCCTGCGTTTGCATTCCCGAATGACGTTGGCAAGTCGCAGGGAGCTGGTAGCGCGATCGGCGACCACAATGCACAATACAACTTTTCTCCCCAGATCACGCTGATTCGTGGCAAGCACACGCTTCAGTTTGGCGCGCAGTTCGAGCTTGGCTATGACAACTACTACCAAACAAACATTGCCAGCGGCGCCTTCGCATTCAGTGGTATCTGGACAGCGGACAATCCGAAGTCTCCCACTGCCAACACCGGTTTCCCGTTTGCCGATTTCCTCCTGGGCTTGGGGCAGAACCAAGGCAGCTTCGTAAACCAGACTGAGGGCGTTGCACAGGTTCCCGCCCAGACCGCCGGAAAGCAGTACTACCGGGCTCTATACGGGCAAGACACTTGGCGCGTCATGCCGAAGCTGACTATCACGGCTGGACTTCGCTACGAGCTCCAGGGACCATGGTCGGAGCGCTTCAATAATTTGACTTACTGGAATCCGACGGTGGTCAACGCAACTGTAACTGGCTGCGGTGGGACTGCAGGTTCGTTGTGCCTCGGGGATGCTGCCTATGTGCAGACCGGTATAAACGGCAGCCGCAACAATATCCCGTTGGATGAGAGAGAGTGGTCGCCACGGCTCGGCGTTGCATACAGCCTTGACCAGAAGACCGTAATCCGGGCTGGTTATGGGATTTTCTTCATCCCGAATTACATCTCCTTCGGTCTTAACCCGGACAACGATGTGATTGGCCTGGCAACCACCCCGTTCACGGCAACAACCAATGCATACCTTACGCCGTTCAGCACTTTGAACGGGACCAACTGTACCTTGGCGGGAGTTGGCTTTGCCACTTTCAGTTGCGCCGACACAGGCGGTCCGTTCGGAAGCGCTGGATATGTTCTGCCTCCTGGGAGGAACGCACAGCCAAGCCTCTCCTCCTTCGTGGCAGCCAACGGTTCTCCGACTCTCGCTCCTTACGCGGATCCCAAGCCAGGCTATATGCAGCAGTACAATCTTGATGTTCAACGGGAATTGCCGGACGGTTGGTTCGTGGATGCTGCTTACGCTGGAGCACGCGGAGTGCACCTGCAACAGTACAGCACGAACATCAACCAGGTCCCGGATGCATATGTTGCCCAAGCCGCGGCGCAATGTCCCGGCTCCGTCTCTACAGTGATGGCTGGTTGCACGCCGACGATTGGCACAACCATCGCAAACCCGATGGCCGGAACCAGCCCGAACCCGACGATCGGTGGGGCGACAATATTTGCTGGCCAGTTGGATCGCCCCTATCCCCAATATAACGGGCTTAGCTTGGCGGGATACGGATGCTGCAAGAGCGACTACAACTCGTTCCAGTTGACGGTTCAGAAGAGATTTCAGGGCGGCGGGACGTTTTTGGCCGCATACACCAACTCAAAACTACTGTCGAATACCGACACCCTTACCAGCTGGCTCGAGAGCACCACTGGCGGTGTAGGGGCGGTTCAAGACTACAACAATCTGAATGGTGAGTACTCGCTGTCTTCCCAAGACGTTTCCCAGCGCTTGGTGGTTAGCTATGTGTATGACCTTCCCTTCGGACATGGTCAGAAATACATGTCTGATGCCACAGGCGTGGTTGACAAGCTGGTCTCCGGTTGGGGTGTTGACGGTGTCACCACCTTCCAAAAGGGATTCCCGCTGAAAATCAACTGGGGAGGTGCGCCGACTCCGCTGGAAGCTCTCGGATTGGGCATCTCAAACGTCCGGCCGGATGCGGTGGGTGGTTGCAATAAGGGCCAAGGCGGATCGGGAAGTCAGGCGGCAAAATTGGACGAATGGTTCAATACAAGCTGCTTTGCGGCCCCCCCTGCTTACGGGTATGGATCGGAAGCCCGCGTTGACTCCAGTCTGCGTGCTGCCGGAATCAACAACTGGGACATTGCGATCTTCAAGACGACGAACTTCGGCCCGGACAACAAACTCGGTCTTCAATTCAGGACGGAGTTCTTCAACACCTTCAATCGCGTCCAGTTCGGTTTCCCAGGCACTGGCTTCAACGGGGTGAATACGCCACTCAGCCCGGGCAACCTAAATCCAGGAAACAATGGATTCGGGTCGGTGACATCTCAAGTGAACAACCCGAGACTTATTCAGTTCGCTCTGAAGTTCCTGTTCTAGTTCTCGCAAATCCACCGGAGGGGGACGCAGATTCCGCGCCCTCCTCCGGTTTTTTGTTTTATGGGCCTAATCTTGCTCACCTGGGCGTTCTCTCAAACTCCAAGTCATTTGCCGGACCCATCCACTCGCCTTCATTCTGCGTGTCTCGCGTTTGCCTTGGCTAACTTGCTGCACTCTTCGCGCATCCATCCATGTTTCATCCCTTGGCATCTGTTACCCTGTCGAAAGACCCACGAATGACGCGTTCCATCACACGCCGGGAATTGCTGCAGCGGCTTGCAGCGCTTGGGATCACAGCCCCGATCTTCGATGTCAACCATCCGCAAGGCCTCGATTTCACTCATCTCAATTCGCCCACCCCGAAGAAGTACCTCATCGAAACCATGGGCGGCGGCGTCGCGCTCTTCGATTACAATAACGACGGCCTCCTCGACATTTTCCTGGTCAACAGCGGCCACCTCTCGAACCCTCAGCCACTCCCCGAAGATTTCGATCGCCACGAGGCGCGCTACTGGAACCGCCTCTACCGCCAGAATCCCGACGGCAGCTTCACGGACGTCACCCAGCAGGCAGGCCTTGCCAACGCCGGCGACGGGAACTACGGCATGGGTGTCGCCATCGGCGATTACGATAACGACGGCTTCCAGGACATCTACGTCACAAGCTATGGCCGCAACGTGCTCTACCACAACAACGGCGACGGCACGTTTACCGACGTCACTGCCAAGGCCGGCGTTGCCGCCGGCGGATGGTCCTGCTCGGCCGGCTTTTTCGACTTCGACAACGACGGCCACCTCGATCTTTTCGTCACGCGCTACATGGTGTGGGATACGCAGCACAGCAAGGTTTGTGGCGGTGAATGGGACACCTATTGCCCTCCCGGCGAGTTTCCCGCCATCAGCAGCATCCTCTACCACAATCGCGGTGACGGCACGTTTGAAGACGTCAGCGTTCCTTCTGGAATTGCCGCACAAAAAGGGAAAGGTCTCGGCGTGAGCTTTGCCGACTACGATGGCGACGGCTTCACGGACATCTTCGTCGCCAACGACGGAATGCGCCAGTTTCTGTATCATAACAATCACAACGGCACGTTTTCTGAAGTTGGTCTTGAGTCCGGGGCGGCTCTTACGGCCGACGGCAAGCCAATCTCCGGCATGGGCACTGTTTTTCAGGACTACGACAACGACGGCCGCCCCGACATTCTGGTCACCGTGCTACCGCGCGAGATTTACGCTCTGTTTCACAACGACGGTGATGGCCTCTTCAGCTATCGAAGCCTTCAGACCGGATTGGGCGAGCTTACGGCGGCGAGCGCTGGCTGGGGCGTTGGCCTCGAAGATTTCGACAACGATGGCTGGAAGGATATGTTCGTCGCGCAGGCTCACGTTCTCGACAACGTCGAGGAAATCGACCACATGCTGCACTACAAGCAAATTCCGCTTCTAGCTCTCAATCGCGATGGCCGCTTCGTCCGCGCCGATTGCGGCGTCACGCAAGCCGTCGCTGGCCGTGGTGCCGCCTTCGGCGATATCAATAACGACGGCCGAATGGATGTCGTGATGACCGTCCTTGGCGGGCAACCGATGGTGCTTCTCAATGACGACGGCGCACCGAATCGCTGGCTTTCCGTCGCCCTCCGCGGCACGCGTAGCAATCGCGATGGTCTGGGCGCGCGCGTCCGCGTCAACGGTCAGATCCGCTTTTGCACCTCCTCCGGCAGCTATCTTTCCGCGAATGACAAGCGCCTCCACTTCGGCCTCGGCCAGGCGGACACTGCCAAAGTTGAAGTCCTATGGCCTTCGGGCACGCTCCAGACGCTTGAAAATGTCCGCGCGGGACAATTCCTCACCGTCACCGAGCCCGAAAAACCGGAGAAATCCTGATGCTTCCGGCCGCACTCCTCTTGCTGTCGCTTGCTCCGCAAACGGCCTCTTCCGCGGCGGCGCAACATGTTCACGCCGGCATCGAAGCGGACCAGCAAGGCCACATTGATCAGGCGATCGCCGAATTCAAGGAGGCAACGGAAGAAGATCCAAAGCTCGCCTCCGCCTTTCTCGATCTTGGCCAGGCTTATGTCGAAAAGCACGACTACGCTTCGGCCATTCCTCCTCTCAAGCGCGCTCTCGAATTGGACCCCTCCATTAGGGGCGGTCACGAGCTTTTGGGCTATTCGCTCCTCGCGCAGGGCTATGCCGACGAAGCGGCTTCACATTTCGAAAAGGCACACGATACTGCTGCGCTCGGAATCTCCCTGGTCGAGGCGGGTAGGCCTGCCGACGCGATCCCATACTTAAAAGAAGCTGTGTCAAAGAACCCTGACGATCCGGATTTGCTCTATTACCTCGGCCGCGCTGCCGGCCTTCTCTCTCGGCAGGCGTTCGATGCCCTCGAGTCCCGCTTCCCTGATTCCGCCCGCGCTCATCAGATGATGGCTCAGAACTATGCTGTTCTCCGCGACGAGCCCAACGCTGAAAAGGAATACAAAGCGGCCTTACAAGCCAAGCCAGATATCCTCGACGTCCATATGGAGCTCGGACAAGTCTACGCTCGCGCGCAGCAATGGGACAAAGCCGAAGGGGAATTTCGCATCGAAGCGCAAATGCAGCCGGGAAACGCGGAGGCCTTCTATCGTTTGGGAGATGCTCTCCTGCAACAGGGAAAAGTGAAGGACGCCCGCGTTGCGCTTGAACGCTCAGACAAACTCCGTCCCAACATGCCCCAGACGCTCTACAACCTGGGCAAAGCGGCTTCTCTCGACAACGATCCCGCCTCTGCCGAGAAATATTGGCTTCGCGTCCTCGCCGTCGAAAAGGGCACGCCCCTCGCTGCCCAGTCGCATTTCGGTCTCGCGACCATCTATCGTCGCGAGGGTAAACAAGCCGAAGCGGCTCGCCAAATGCAGGAATACGAAAAGCTCCAGATCGAACGTCCCTCCGAAGCGAACCCTTGATGCCTATCACCGCTAGAATGCGAATTTCAGAATGCTCTCGTGACAAATCGTTTTTGTATGTATACAATTAGTCTCTTCTGGCGTCTGCAAGCTGCAACTCTTTTCATCTGATGGACTTGGCGAGGGTCGGGTGGCTCTCTGGCAGGACGACAACGGGCTCTTTTCTCTGATTCGTAAGGAGCTTTTCACATGCGTCGTGGGAGACGTCATGGATAAGCTCGATCTTCAGCATCAATATCTTCCTCCCGCGATTCGGCCGCTCCGCAACGACATGGTTGTCATCGGCCGCGCTGTGCCGGTTCTTTCGGTCGACGTTTTTGTCGAAAAAATATCCGGCACGTCCAACCCCCTCATGGAAAAATCCTTTGGCCTGATGCTCGAAGCTCTCGACGATCTTCGCAAAGACGAAGTCTATCTCAACACCGGCTCCTCTCCCCGCAACGCCGTTTGGGGAGAGTTGATGAGCGTCCGCGCCACCAAATTGGGAGCCGCCGGAGCGGTCTTGAACGGTTATTCGCGCGACACGCGCGCCGTCTTGGAAATGGGCTTTCCGACTTTTTCCTATGGTCCCTACGGCCAGGACTCCGCGCCGCGCTATAAAGTCGTCGACTATCGCGTCCCTGTTGAAATCGGCGGCGTTCGCATTCTTCCCGGTGACGTTCTGTTCGGTGATATCGACGGAGTTCTTGCCGTCCCCGCGCGTGCCGCCGAAGAGGTCTTCACGCGTGCGGTCGAGAAAGTCCGCGGCGAGCGGCTCGTAAAAAAGGCCCTCGAAGAGGGAAGTTCGGCCGTGGCCGCATTTCAGAAGCACGGCATCATGTAGCGTTTGTCTCGCGTGTTCGAGGTGGCAGAATGTCCTTGCCCCGCCGCTCCGAAATCCTTCGGGATTTTCTGGCGCAACAAAATTTGGACGCCTGGATCGCCTGGCGTCCCGATGAAATCCTGATGATGACCGGGCATCTCACCCGCTGGAACGTTTCTGTTCTCCTCTATCCTAAAAACGCGCAGCCTGTCCTTTTCATCCCTGCTCTCGAACCGCGGGATCATCTGCCCTCGAATGCGAAAATCGTCGAATATCCCTGGGGCGTTCTCGATTGTCCCGACCCTTTCCCGTCGCTCAAGGAAAAAATCGTTCAGGAAATGCATATCGCCCGCGTCTCGCCGGCCCGCGTCGGAATGTTGCACCGCTCCTCGCGCGGCACTCTTTCCATGCTCTCCGCTGAAAATTCCCCGTTTCCTGCGGACATCGGCGATCAGTTTGCTTCCATGATTGGCCCGCGTGACCCGCAGGCCGAGTCGGCGTTTCTTGGGCTTTTTGAATATAAAACTCCCGAGGAAGTCGCCGCAGTCCGCCTTGCCAATCAGATTGCTTTGCTAGGCGCCGAAGCATTCGAGCGCTCCTCCGTTCCTGGCGCACGCGAAATCGAAATTGCCGCCGCCATCGAGACAGCCATTACCTTGCAGACCGGCGTCGGCGAAATTTTCTATTCGAAGGGATGGGCCATGGTGCAGTCTGGCCCGAATTCTGCCGAGGGAGGAATGTTTAATCGCTCCACGGGCCGCGCCATCGAATCCGCCGATTTGGTCATGTTGGAGCTTGCCACTTGCGTCAACGGCTACTGGAGCGATTTGACGCGCACGATCGCCGTCGGCCCTCTTCGCGCCGAATTGCAGCGCGTTTACGATACAGCGCTTCGCGCCAATCAGGCGGCCGTGCAAGCCGTCGCTCCTGGAACCACGGCAGGTGCCGTTGACGCCGCCGCTCGCGAGGTCATCCGTCAGGCTGGTCTCGCGTCGTTTTTTACTCATCACACGGGCCATCACGTCGGTTTCCGCTACCATGATCCCGGTTTCGCTATTGTTCCGGGTTCGTCTGCGAAACTCGCGTCGGGAATGATTGTCACCATCGAGCCTGGAATTTATGTTCCAGAGCTCGGCGGCGGGGCGCGCCAGGAAGAAAATGTGCTCGTGACGGAGACCGGTCGCGAGGTTCTGTCGCAGCTTGCCGCATGACGCTTTGAATCGGCCGTACAAGTGGCTCTTCTGAATCGTTTCGTAGCGCGATGGGAAAAGGATGGCCTCGATGAAAGTTAGTCTCGGCCTCTATCGCTACATGCTTTCTCCGGAGTATTTTGCTTTTGCTCGCCAGTGTGGTTGCACCCATGTCGTTGTTCATATGGTCGATTACTTCAACAAAAGCAAATCCAATCCGCGCGACAATCAGCCCACCGGGGCCAAGCTCGACGCCTGGGGTGTCGCCGGCGACCCCGAAAAACTTTGGACCGTCGCCGAGCTCAAAAAACTTCGCGC